>Ga0214544_1000076_pt1 | contig 122713 bp, 85 predicted proteins | sample CNSS3metaG_FD_160074 | JGI IMG/M metagenome (GOLD analysis project Ga0214544, IMG submission 160074) | Root nodule microbial communities from cowpea collected in UCLA plant growth center, Los Angeles, California, USA - CNSS3 | ecosystem: Host-associated > Plants > Roots > Nodule | place: USA...
TCTATAACAATAAATATATATATATATACTATTATTTTTTTTTATATATATATATATATATATATATATATATATATATATATATATATATATATATATATATATATATAAAGTGTTTGATGATTATATTATTTAAAGTAACAAGTTTATATATTTATATTTTTCCTTAAATTTTTTATGAATGTGCACTTTTCATCATCGAATCAAAATTGTCCATTTGTAATTTTTGGTTTGTATTTACATACTTTTGTATTTTGTCTTCAAGTAAACTTATACTAACTCGTTCCTGTATAAATATCACACATGGATGGATTTGTTGAGATCATACAAAACTCCAAATATTAATACTTTTATTTTTTATTAACAAAAGAGAATTATATAAATAAATAAAGAAAGAAGCATATGGATCTCAACATATACAAAGTAAAACAGATAAAAACTACCAAAGATGATTATTGAATATAAATACTTAATAACTATCACTAACCCTTAAAAGATATATAATAAATATTACCATGTTAATATTATTAATTAAGAACCTCGTACCCAAGAAGAGTGTCGATGTTATCATAAATAATTATCATAAAGAAGGAGCTGGCGTAGTTATAGGAAATGAGTGGAACTGTTTAATTATATATAACTTAATTACAAATCCATGCGATAGAATCAGAGCAATAATTAGTCATTTACAAATCAAAAAGTCTTAATTCAACTTTACGTAATGCCTAATACGACTTTATTCATTAGTGATTTATAAAACTGTTTTTAAACCTGAATAATGTTCCTTGTTTAATCCAAGTAGTCATTCCTTTTCAATTATTAGGGGTTTCAATATTTTTTATTTCAAAATTATTGATGTACTATTATATTATAAATTTCAAGCCTCAAATATATCACTATTTGATGACAATATTGTTATTAAAAACATATCAAATAACTAATTATAAAATAATGTGAAATAGCTAAATTTGATTTTTACGAGAATTATAACTTGTAGCTTACATAAAATAAAATAAAAAAAACATCGTTGACAAAAAACAAACGAACAAATTATATTCCTACGTTTTATTAAATAAGTGTACTTTTAACAAAACATAACATTATTAAACATTTCTTATACATTAGTCTTAGAGGTTAAGATTTAGAACAAATAAAGTGACTTCATTCATTCGCTAACTGATAAAACATCTAACTCCTGGTTTAATTTATCAATAAGTGATAAAACATCTAACTCCTGGTTTAATTTATCAATAAGTAGGTTTCTTTGACACACTTAATTTTCCTAAACAATAATTTATTCATATGAGAATAGATGTCAATAAAACGGGTATGATACGAGTAATAATTCTCTCGTACCTTACTCGTTGGATAAATTTTACTAAAGAGTTCTACTAATAATTTTACTTAAACAATACTTTTTTATTTAACTGTTAAATTATAATTTTGTAACATAGTAATTTCTGTCAAATATTATTAAAATTAATCAAATAACAAAGTGATCAAAGTGTATATTTTACTATATACTCATAAGTATATTTTATGTTGATTTTGAAAATCATTTAACAATAACCAAAATTAAGTAGTCACTACAGTGACAAATTTATATATTAATATATAAACTAAAAGTTATTGATAACTAAAATAATTTTAAAAAATCATTATTGATCTTTAAATTGACAACTAAAATCGTTTATATTATGAATTGATTTTTAAATTAGTCACTAATAATAGTTATCAAAATTTTAGCTACCAAAGGATTTGATCGCTAAATTGGTCTCTAATCGGAAAATTGATCTTTAAATTGATATTTAAACACATTTTTATTAGTAAAATTGATTATTATTCAAGTTTTCTTGTAAGGTGTCTACATATGTATCAAATAATTTTATATTAAAATAATTATTTTACATTTAAAGATTTTCATGATCCAACATTAAATGGTATGACATTTGGCAAACATTACAATTGTGTAATTTGATATTTGCAAGTATGTAGGTGTATCACTATTGTACTTTCAAATATCATATAATTTACATCTGGTTAAAAGTGTTATCATTGGGATCTTCGCATTAAAAAAGGTTTGAAAGCAAAATACATCAAAATAAATAGATTATATAAACAGAATTATAATTTCATAGTAGGAGTACCTTAATCGATCAAAATCAAATAAAACAACTAAAATCAAGTTGGGTTAAGGTGGGGGAGTCAAGTGGATACAATTTTAGCACCAACAACGATTTAGAGTTGGGTCTCGTGCTAACCCAACCTAGTGGCATTTTTTTTTTATTATTGAAGGCTTTTAGTTAGATATTATTTTCCAAGTATGGAAAGCATAATTTCGAAGTTGTCCATACCTTGATTTCTGAACAAAGCCATAGTTCAAAGATTAAAATTGATTCAAGACTTTTGAAGTATCAATCGAAAGTCTAAACAGATATCAGAATTCAAATTGGAAGGTGTCAAAATTTACTGTCAAGAAAAGAAAATTCGAGACAACGGTTCAAGTTCTTTGGTGAACTGAAGTTAATATCAAGATCTTGGTGAACCTTGAAAGTTATTGAAAAGGTTATCTATCTATCCTGGAGGGAAACCTATATCAAAATGTTTTTTTATTAGCTTAAGCTAGTTCGGCTTCAATGAAATTTGCTTTCTTAAAACCTTACTTCTATGACAAATTACAGAAGGCATTAGTGTCTAACATTAGACTACACTTTTACCCAAAAAAATACCAAATGAGCGTTAAATTAGTCAATCAAATAAAAAAGCGTCAGAATACAACATTAGACTGCATTTACCTGAATCTCTACTTTCTTTCCCAACTTTGACAGCCGAAACAAAGATACTCATCACTAAAATTCATGTGCTTTCACAGTTTCACCAGGTGGTTTTTTTTGTTATTCTTTCAACTGACTTATCGAATTCTGTAGTTTCTGAAGAGAGGGGTTGGGTTACAGAATATTTAGTATATAAAAAAATTTGATTAGTAGACATTTCTATGCTATTATCAGAGTGTCAATTTTCATCAAGTCAAATAGAAGAACCATGGCTTGTTTATGCAGACAAAAAATATAGAATCCTTATTCCGGTCAGTTTATCTCACAAATTAACCACATACTCTTACACAAAGTCTAGTACTATCATATTATTTGATTACCGTCTCATTTGATCATGAATTTGAGGTATTTTCAGGATATTATACGAGTTAACAGCAGAACACAAATTTCAAATGAGTACAGCCTAACATGGAGAGGTTTGATAGGTTTACCGTACTTAAAGAGGCAAGCCTTTGCCAATTAAGAAGAAAACACATGTTTGTAGCCTCGTATCAAGGTCTAACTTTATAACCCCCAATTATTACAAAACCAACCTCCACACTCTCACATGAACTTCCTGTAAGGCCTACCATTATCTTCATCTTGCATATGCTGCAACAATAACAGTTCAAATTTACACTAAATTATATGGTCAAGCAAAGAATAGCATTTTTATGTACACCAAAAAAGCAGGTTAAAAAAAAGAGTGAAAAGAAAATTTAAGAATAGCACGCCATTCATGATCACACCACCTATAGTTGAAAGTACATTACAAATGAAAGATCGAACAGAGTCAGCCGGATGAAGCCATACCACAACTTCAACATAAAAAGAACATTTGATAACTCAAGTTAGGCAATATCTGTAAACAGTTTAGTTGCTACCCATGATCCATCTCGATTTTCTCGAGAATTTAAATAATGCATTGCAACCAATTAAATTAAGCACACAGAATTAGGATGCTTGATTTGTCTTTTCAAAAGTTTCTTAGTTTTCAAATGACACGAAATTAGGTTGGTTAGACACAAGTGAAAGACTGTGAGATAGAAGGAGAGGTTAAAAATCAGGCTCAATATTGTTTTTTGGTTAAAAAAATGAATAGAAACAGACATGAATACAATTTGGATGAAAAATTTGATATTTTACGAATAAAAATAGGATTAAGAGAGAAACCGACGGGGATGAGTGAGCGAAGGCGAAGATTCGAAAAGAAAGGGAAGATATTCCTAAAGCCCTAAAATGTGAAGAGGAAGTGAACAGATGAATTGAAAATTGGTAGGGACATTCTCTTCTGTGCACACACACACACATACATGGATAATGACGAAACCTAGCTAAATCGAATTCGAAATCGAAATTGAAATTGAAATGGAAAGAGCAGCATGTTAAATATGGATAAAGGGACTCACGAATTCACGGACAATGCCCTTGTAGACAAGGACGGGAATGGCGATGCCAAAGATGCCAACAAGGGCGAGGTTGCGGCGAGTCCAACGGAAATTGAATTCCAGATTCTCTCTGGCAGTGCCCCAATCCTCTATGAATTTGTTCTTGTTTGCTTCCATTCCTCCTCCCATCTTCTTCTCTTTTTCTTTCTCTCTCTCTCTCTCTCTTCTCTTCTTCCTTCTCAGATCCAATCCCTCTTTCTCTTCTTCCTCTTTCTTCTTCCCCTCTCCCTAACTTACCACTCTTTCTATCCATGGGCCTAGGCCCACTCCTTCATTATCTGATACTACATGCTCAAAATATCCACGCCATTTCTTCATACACCTCCATATATTTACTTCTGCACTTCCATAAGTGCAAAAAATTCTCACTTTATCTTTAGAAAAAAATATAATAAGATTATACAACTTGGAAATTCTTTTAGCCTTCCAATTATAAAATCTTGAAATTATTTTTAACTTTTGAGATAGTAGAATCTAGTAATTAAATTGTATAATGCGTAATCGTGTTTTTCGATTATGTAATTGACTACATCTTCTTATTGAAATAGATTTTAGATGGTATATTTTATAATATATTATAAAATTTTATAATATTTAGATTATACAATTCAAAAAAAATTAAATTCATGGATAATTTTTCCAAAATTGTAGGAAGAAGGGACGGTGAAGGTGCTTAAGATATAATGTGACTTTTAATGCTTATAGCATAACTATTCATTATATATATCTACGTAGAGTTAATTCAAACAAGTTTTAGTTATTATATATAATATAAAGAAAGTATAGGAGTTATGGAGGAAAATGAAATGGGAGAAGGAAGGAAGAAAATAAAATGGAAGCCATATATTAAGATTTTAAAGAAGAAAAAAAAAAGGAAGAGAGGGTGAGTTTGTTGATTCATTGTTTCTTTCTTGCTGTTTCATGAGATCAAACTAAACACCACACAAACAAGCTCTTCCTGCGCCTCTGTCTTTCTTCCTAATTTTGTGTATGTTTTTTCTTGTTCCTTCTCCTTAGCCTCTGGGATCATAGATGGATCATAGATTTCATGTGTGGATGAGAGAATGGTGGTGGAGGGATTCAAATCGGAAGCTTCTTCAATCAACACACCACAAAATGCTTCTTGTTTTTTCTTTTTTTTTTTTTTTTTTTTTTTCTATTTTGTTTTATCATCCTTTCCTCATCTTTTGATTTAACTCTTTCACTTTCGTTTGCAGAACTTCCTGTGGAAACATCGTCATCTTCTTTCTTACGTCTCTCACTCTCAACCAACCACCCCAAGCGTCTCTGTTCTTCCATTCAGGTGCGCCTTTCAACATTTCCATTATCTTCTCTTTGATTCCAAATTCCACCTAACTCTGTTTTTTATTATTGCAGTTTCTTACCTTTCTTCAGTTCTTGTATGTGCAAAGAAATTACACACCTCCATTAGTATTTTTCCTGTTTTAATTGCATATTATGCGTCTTTCAACCTCCGGGATTTGATTGCATATTATTGGACACTCATAGGTCTCCATACCTGAGCAAATCTTGTCCTTATTCAAATCCCTCAGCACGCGAAGCTCCCTTATTTGTGTTTAGTTCCTTTTCTTACATACACAACCAAGTCAATTTTTGTTTTTTAGCTATTTGGGTTACATGGGATGATACAATAACCTCTGGTATCTTTCCAACGCTGAGTAAGTACTGGATTTAAAGGGTTAAACTTTAACCATACTAGATCTTATTAGTTGTGTTCTCTCATATCCATGTTATACCTGACTATTATGACCTTCATGAAGTTTACTATTAATTTCGTTAGATGCTTTCTTCCCTTACACTTTGAGTCATGTATGAAGCAAGTTAAAAATAAAAATGTTAATACCAAATCCTTTGCTGTTAATCATTGTTTCTGAGATTGAAAGGACGTTTTGCCCCTATGCTCAAATTATACCAGCATACTGAAAGGATTAAAATATACACTCCAAAAGAGAACTTGAATTTTGGCTTATCGAGAAATTCTAAAGACACATTCTCTCACACTTACACTATACATGTTGGCCTTTATTGGGCTAGCCTTTAAATTGTTTTTAAAATTTGCCTTCCTGTTGGCCTGGATGTTGTGCTAATGTAATGAAGGTATAAAATATGAAATACATAGCTCTTTAGGGGGATTAATGTAAAAGTCTCAGTAAATATGATAATGAGAAGTCCTTTCCAGTATGGGATATATTCAATAATGGTTTTCTGCATGATTAAGAATCTATTCCGTAAGAGCATTAAGGTTATTCTGTACTGTCATTTGCTTCACTAGTTATTTAAATATATCTTCCAGGAAAATCAGATGCATCGTGCTAAATTTTCTCTTACACCCAAGAGTGAAGTCAAGGACTTGACAGGTTCAAGTTTTCACAGTTACAAGCAAAGCAGTCCTCTGGATCCCATTGACGTTTCTTCATCTTCGGATGATGAAAAGGACCTCGCTAATGAAAATGTGTCTAATCAATTAGTCCTTTATGATCCTGTGACAAATGGAAACAATGCAATCGAACTTGCACCTGATCCTCTCCGGTGTGAACCTCCAATGCTATCGAGAAAACAACCTTCACATTCAGTTCCTAGAATTTTGCCTTCAGTTGGTGCTTTCACTGTTCAATGTGCATCCTGCTTTAAATGGAGGTTGATTCCAACAAAGGAAAAATATGAAGAAATCCGTGAACATATTCTTGAACAGCCTTTTGTTTGTCAAAAAGCTCGGGAATGGCGACCAGATGTATCTTGTGATGATCCAGAGGATATTTCTCAGGATGGCAGCAGGATTTGGGCTATCGATAAGCCAAATATTGCGCAGCCTCCGGCTGGATGGGAGCGACTGCTAAGGATCAGAGCTGAAGGAAGCTCCAAATTTGCAGATATGTATGCATCCGTTATGGACCCTTTTACTTTGACTTGTCATTGGAATAGAAACACCCTTGTGCAATGATGCAATACTGGTTCTTTCCATCTATTAAATAATTCTTTGGGTTAGGAAATATGATTTTATGCAAACTTTAACTTGTTATTGTAATATTTTAACATTTCAGATATTATGTGGCACCAACAGGCAAGAGATTACGCTCAATGATAGAGATCCAGAAGTATGTTCTTGCTGCATTTGTTTTACTGTCTTTGCAATGTTACCTTGAAAATTACTTTACCTTTTTCTGAATTATTATTAGTATTGACATTGGTTTCCAATCTTATAACTTTCCTTCTCATGGCGCCTCTGTATTTTTAGGTTCTTGACGGAACATCCTGAGTATACAAGAGATGGAGTTACGCTTTCACAGTTCTCATTTCAAATACCAAGGCCATTACAAGAAAACTATGTGAGGAAGCGTTCCGCTAGACTTACCTCTTCATATGAAGCCAGTGGACCTGTTGAACATGAGCAAGGTACGTACAATTTATAATAAATTACGTGTAGGAATTTAAATGTGAGGTGAGGTTTTAAACATGATGCACCAAAATTTGTATGGATAAAAAATTAAAGTAGAGAAGGCGCAATTTGTATTTCCATTTATGCACCAAAGTATTGTATTTATGATTTATATTGTATTCCAATGGATATGAAAGACGTGATCTTCTCTAACGGTTAGAATGCAGCAAAAAAAATGTCATTCTAGCAACCCTCTTCTGAATGAAACATGTGAATACTAAGGATTTTAATGCAATGTTATAATGGTTATATGTATGATGCAGTGACTCCTCTAGCATGGTTAGGCCCAGAAGACCATGGTGATTTGCATGCTGGAAGACTGAGGCTTCCTGTTCCTTTCATGGGATCCCATGATCTTGATTCTATCGGTATCAGCCCTCCTGCAAAGAGGCAAGCAACTCAGAACTCTTTTCATAAAGAGGACCTGTAGTTTGATGCTTGTCTTCTCGGTGTGGTGAAAACAGAAGGACCCTGATCAACTCTCTATATATCCTTTTCGATGGAGCATTCAAGGTTTAATATAAGTTTTCCAAATCATGTGGGATAACAGTCTACAGAAGGACCGTTGTCTCAGCGACTCAAGATCTTGGCCTTCATAGTAAAGTTGTATTTTGTATGTGAAATTTTCAGGTGTGGAAGGACTTTTATTTGTACAAAAAGAAAAATGGGTGCCTTCCCTTACAGAACATTTAAGCCTTGTTGAGTAACATTCTGATGTGAAAATATGGCGGGTTATTTGTTTGTAATAGTAAGTTAATGGTATTTGTTCGTCATTTGAGCTTCTTTTATAAATTTTTTATTCCACGCCTATTGTTTGATTGAGATCTTAAGCAACAAGGGAAAAGTGTTATCTTTTATAATGATGGTGCACTTGGTGTCGTGAAAAAGGATAGCATCAATAACGATGACAATAATAACATGGGGACATGATGATGATAATTTTGAGGACCAGTCATCATACGTACCTTAGGCGAACATGGGTTCTGTAGACTCTAGTGTGTCTTATGTTGGAAAAAGAAAGGTTATGAAGCTTAGAAATTTAAGTGCCTTGGCACATTTGATATTTGGATGCATTCAACGCCAAAACAAGCACTCGGAGTTGACGAGGGTATCAATATGTCAGCCATGTGTCAAACAACACCACACTTCTAGAACGCACCAATTAACAAATGACTAATTTTTGGCTTTTCATTATATAAGGTTGCTACGTATTAGGTATGGCTTTACATTATCATATGAATGTGTCAAATATGTTGTTTGGGGTAGGGACAATCTAGCAAGGATATTTCTCATGTGCCACAATGTTGTTCTGTTTTCCCTTGAACTTTAAGGATGCTATCCGACAGTTGCATCATGTAATGTAAACCAGAATTAGAATGAGAAATAGAATCAGATCTTGTTGGACACACCACCGAACCACTTATTCCAACATGAGTGCAGTTAGTCATCATATGTAAACTGCCCAACATGGCACAAAGGAAAGGCCATATTTATTTTATCTGATGTTCCTTCCACATTGAGATTATACAAATATTTGGCAGGATGTAATATTATTAAAAAAGAATCAGAATCATTTATCAGAAATTAAAGAGAATTGGTATTTCTGTTGGCAACAACTTTAATCTGTGAATAAATTGATTAAGCTATGTTGTTGTTGTGTTATTCATGTAATCAACAATATAATTTATAGAATCACATATTCTTGACTACTGCCGACAACAAACACAAATGGCTATAAAAGAAAGAATAAACGACACAAAAATTTTACATAGTTCAGTATAATGTGTATGTTTAAGTTCACAACTACACGAGTGTATTTCAAACTTTACATAGGGTCTCTTATATAGTAAAATAGATAACCACATCTCACACTTTCAAGCGATGTGGCACTAAATCAAACACCATGATACTAACCAGTCATAGAAAGTTGTATTTGAAAAATTGAGATGTGTAAAATATTGTGACAATAAATTTGATTAGGAAAGGTAGAAGTTATGGGTGTGCATGACATGGAAAATATTTAATTGGGCCAGTTTTGGAGCATGGCTTGTGGAGGAATGAAAGTGCAGCAAGGCCCAAAAAATGTTGATGAGAGTAGTTGGTTTACATTTAGTGGTCACGGATGGCAGATGCAATGATGAGGAACTCAGCATATTTTACATAGTAAACCTTATTTTGGGTCACTTTCGGAATCAATTATTGGGAAATTTGGAAGAGTCAAGTGTTTGGTTGGATATGATCAATCTCAACAAATTCCATTCTCACACTCTTAACACATACCATGTGCACTCTATTAAATGCCCTTTGGCTCTTATCTCCTCCCACTCGATACCTCATCATTTGCTTTTTCATAAACACTTTTTTTTTTCTTTCCCATTTTCTACATATAAAATAACCATTCTTAAGATGTTGTTATCATTTAATACGATGTTGATGTTTTTTTGTTGAAAACAAGATGAAGAAAATTGAACGATGGAAAAGTGAAGGTGAGAGTGATAAATTAGAGGAAAAAGAAAATTTGGAAAAGGATGGAACCTAAACCTACCTGTCAAACAAATGGGGTCGAATGGACCAAAAAGAATGTCCGGGGAGAATGAATCTCGTCGCCAAATGCAAATGCAAATGTAAATGCACATGTTCAAGCCTTAGTATTAAATACACTCCCACTTCAACCAAAGTACTAACTTCAACCCCAAACTACATCAACATCACACAAATTCAAATAATCACTTTAGATTTTAGTGTAAAAAGGAGAAAGTTGAGTAAAAAGACTCAAAAAGTTATTCTTTTTAAGATTTTCAGTTGAAATTAATGTTTAATATTTTGCGTGAGTTTGAAATACTCGTGTATATTCATAATCTTTGGAATCCTTGGTAGATTAAGTTAAGAATGATGTACAAATAATAATAATTAAAAAATAGTTAACACAGCTTATAGGAATAGAATAAGAAGAACGGCACATGGAACATAGAAGAGGAGATTTTGGTTCCACCGTGAAATCAGGAACGTATAATACACACTTTATTCTCCCTAAACTCTGGCACAGCCTCAATCAACTATTTCTTGGTTGTCTTTAACAAAATAATCAAATTAACTCGTTTTTATTAAAAGTTCCACGTCGATTAGAGATAAGACAATTTTATAATATATAAATGAGATGTAAAACTAACCTTATAAACTGATTTTATGAGGTTGAGTTAGACTTAAAACACACTTCTAATATGGTATCAAAGCTATTTTTAAAAAAAAAAATTAAAACCTATTCTAACAAACTTTTTTAAACATTATATTCTACCCACTATCGAACCACTAACCGTTAACATACCACTCACTAATTTCTAGTGCCACGAGATGAATATAGCTCGACAATCCATTTCTAACATTCTTAATTTTTAACTACAAATTTTTGAGTACCAATTATTGAAATCGATGAGATTAATGAATTTAGTTTTATGTTCGACATAAGTGAAGTTGTTTCCGAGTCTGACAATAGTCACCGACAGCTGTCAAGTCTTAACAACGTTATATATAGACATGCAAAGGCAAAATGTTTGAGAATCGTACAGACTCGTGAATCACGTTATCTATAAACAAACGTCACAACATCACAAATGAAAATGAACACGATTCATAGAACATATATAGGATAGAGTAGAGTGTTGACCTTGCTAAAAATTAATGTTTGAACATGGTTCGTTAAAGAATGAACAACGTTATATATGAATCTGGTTCTTGCTGGGTGGGACGCGAATGGAATCAAATGTCTCAATCTCATCTTGTTGCAGAAACAAAATAAAATGTCTGACTTTAATTACTTAGCTGTTCACATAGATAAAAGATTAGGTTAATTAACAAAGTATTCACATATCTAACCTTAACAAACATTATCCCCTTTTATAAAAAAATTAACCTAGGACACTTTAATTAACGTGTTTCGTTTAATAAAAAAATATATATTGCAAAGTTTGTTTAAAAATTTATAGCATTATAGAGCTAAGTGAGATCTTTCAGATATTTAAATGAGTGATCCAGTGAAAGGAAAAGTTTATTTAAAGAAGTGATCCTCAAGCTATTTATAGGTTGGAGAGTGCACAATTTGTGGGGAAATGTAACTCTATAATCATGGTGTTACATGTAGATTCTGAATGCTTTAAATAAATAATAACTACTAATATATACTAATTTTACAAATTATTTAAAAAATGCATAAAAATGATAATCTAGACTGGGATATTTGCCACTTAACTTCATCATTATTAGTATTTTATTACCTTCACTTCTTGGGGGCTAGTTATAGGAGTGCAACCACATGATTACGACAACACTGGAAACTTTATGCAAACTTGTTAATGGATTTTTATGTATTTTTTAGTCAGAAAAAAATGTAAAGCGTTCCATTTAGATAAAAGAAAAGGTGGGATAAGAGTGTAAGATCGCCTTTTATTATTAAAAATTTTTATATTATATGAGACTTTTCTTACAAATTTGTTAAAAGAATTTGCAACAAAATACTTTTTTCTGTCATTTTTTTTTAAATCTTAATTAATGGGTAATTTTTTCATGAGTAATTATTTTTTACAAAATTATAAAATTTACAAGTATTTCTTACCAGATTTGTTGCAAAAAGTATTTTATACAAAATATTTTGCAAAAAAAATCGTAATAATTTCTTGTAATTTTTTTTTCACAACAAAAATTGTAAATATTTCTTAAAAAAAAAATCAAAACAAAATTAATTTTAGTGATATTTTTTATCCATCTAACTCGGATCTTATGTGATTTCAGTTTCTTAGAAAATTTGAAGACAATTTTCAAAATTACCATAACTCTTCTTTATTTCATTTACTTGAAATCTACATATTATTATTTAAATATTTAAAATATATGCAATTTTTATCTTCGCCTAAAGACAATGTCTAGACGAATTGTTAATTGAATTGTCTTTAGATTTAAGATTTTCAATATTTTTCAATTATTGACTTGAATAGTTGTCCTGTGTGTTACTTACAACAATAATTATAATTTTTGTCATGTGTGGTATGCAATAACAATTATGTATCAAACCATTATTATATGTAGTGTATGTAAGATGAAGATGAGATGACTTGTTCAAATTAATTTTTTCTATCCCAACAATCTAATAAATTATAGTCAAACTTTCACATTACAAAAGTATTATAATGATGTTATAAGGTTTTAATGATAATAAATGATATTTAGTTTTGATATGTTATTAATGATTTACTCCAAGTGCTCAGAAAACAAGTTTAGTTTCTTTTAAATCATTATACCTAAATTCCATGTATAACTTGAATATCACTTTTATAACAAGATAAATTTATGTTTAAATTTGTCACATCGTCTTTTGGAGTCGTCAATGATTGATTTGTTTGTCTCAAAAAAGTTTCTAAAATGATTTATAAGCCTTCATTTATTGTATACTAAATTTAGTATTATTAATTTCTCTGAACTATTTAAATAATTAACAAAGTAAAAGTTATAAAGAAATACAAGAAAATGAACATGAGTTAAATGAATCAAATGAAGGAAAAAAAAATACGTCTACGAAATAAACCAACAAAGAAAAAGAAAGAAGAAAATAACTACATAATGAAAGCAAAAGATGACTACAACGTCACAGGAACATGAAAATACAATAGTAGCTCAAAGGAAAAACATGAAAAAATAATAATAGACTAAAAATGAAAAAACAATAGATATATGAGTATATATTATAGAAAATATAACAACGATATTGTAATGAAACACCAGGAAATAACATTTTTAACAGTAATTTTAAAGCAATCTTCCTCATACAATTAATTTAAACTTAAAAAATCTTACACCATAATAAAAAAATGTTAAAAGTATTTTCGAACAAGTATTCTTATCAAATATCCACTTTTTTTTCTGAATAAAGGAAAAAAATTTGTATGTATATATCATTTGACAACCTATTTATAAAAGTATTTTAATCATTAAAAAAATTAAATTCCGTATTTATAAATGAAAGAAAGAGATCGAAAGATAAAATAATGAATGTGTAAAAGTTATTGAATTTCAAAATAATAGTGTCCTAAAATAATTTAGACAGTGGGTTAATTAAAAAAAAAAAGGGGGCAGAAAACCAAATGTGGCAATTCAAACAAAATTAGTTCTGTATGTTATGAGATGGAGGTTACGTAAACGTTCTGTAATAAATTTTAAGCTTCTATATGCATCTTTATGGGTAATCTATTTTATTTATTTTAAAACTAGTAGACAAAAAAAAAACACGTCTTCATATGTTTTTAAGAAAATATTAATAAAAGAAATGCGTAATGTATAAGTTTAATTATTTTCTATTTTTATTAAAAAAGTGTCAAATTAGTCTTCTATATTTTTTAATTTTAATCTGAATTTGATTTTTGAAAAAATGATATAATTTAATTATTTTTGTTAAAGTTTTTGAAACAAATTAATGATTTTTTAACAATATTAAAATTGTTAATAAGGATGATTTGTTTTGTTTGTGTAATTAATATAATCATAATGTCAATTTTGATAAAAAAAATTAATTTACTTCAATAAATTATTTAACAAAATTTTCAAATTGCATAAAATTATGACCAAATTGAAACTACAGATAACTAAAAGAATAACTTGACATATTTGAATGAAAAGAAAGAACAAAAGATTAATTAAACTTAATCTATAATATGTTTCATAGTTAAGACACGTGTAACTGTTTTGAATATTTACATTTTATTAATTTTAAAATATAATTAAAAATAAATTAAGAAATATAATTAAAAATAAATTAAGAATATGAAATATGTTGATTAAAAACAAAGAATCTACATTATTATAGTTATATTTTATCAATTAAGTCTTTTATTTATATTTTATTGTGTAATCTTATTTGATCTATTGTAAAATACCAATTACTATTAGCTTATGATTGTTTCTGCTTATTTACGGGAACAGAATAGAAGTGGACGTGAGTGTTGTATTGTATATGCTGATTTGAGCTGATTTACAAAGATAAATTTGAAGGAGTGGGGAAGAAAGTAATCTTCTCTGGAGTGAGAAGATTTGAGTGGTAAGTTAGGTCACACCCAGTGCAATTACCCTTTTATTTTTATATTTTTTGAGTTTTTCACTTTTAAACCTTTTTTTTTACCGTATTGAATTTTTTCTTTTACCTTTTTTACTGTGTTGTCTAACCAAATTCCTAAAAACACAGTTGTCCTCCTATATGCATTGGCGGTGGTAGAGGTTGACTTTTAAATATTGAATGATTTATTTTAAACCGTTGAGAGGGGTTGGTGGTGGTCTACTTATGTTGAGAGGAGGTGTGATTTCTTATGGCCATTTCCAGAGAAATTGCTTTGCTTGGTTTGTTTGTTCCTTAAATCCATGTCAATTTTACTTTTCAAATCTGAGAGAAATAGATAGTTGATGAGCTTATTGTAATAATTATATTCTAATAAAATCCATAATATTTTCTAGCATGTTTATACTGTTAAAACATTTTTCTACATAACTATCTCTGTGGAGTGGACAACAATGACAACGATGAGACATTGATAGGTGAAGTTGATCGAGAGTTGATGGAGCAAGACATTCAACCATCCAACACACAAAATCGAAATGATGATTATAGGTTGGATCTAACCTTGTAAATCTTATTATAAATAATATATGATAAACCATGAAAACAATTAAAATGTTGTATTACGTACTTGAATAAATGAAAATGTTGTGGTCGATTCATTGACACATTAAGTTATTTGATTGTCATTAAACATATTCATATATCATTATGTATTCATTTTTTTTTAATAGTTTACTTTCATTGTGTAGGTAAATCATGAATAGAGGAAGAAGTGAGTCGTTTGGTGGACTTAGAGAGTTTACTAAATGGACAACAAAAATGGACTTCAGGCTACTAACGACCATGGTTCTACTAACATTCACAGTTGACGAAGCCTATTTAGGCAATCGAGTTGATGGTAGCTGGACAACGCAAGCTTATAATAACATTGTAACCTCTCTTTGATAATTGCATTAGGCAAAATAAATAAAAATAATGTTAAAAATCAACAAAAGACCTTGAAGGATAGATGGTGTGAGGTTCATGACCTCTTTGCTGGACTAAGTGGGTTCTTATGGAGTGAATCAATCAGACTTTTTGGAACTGAAAATGAAGTGTGAGATGACTTGATTAAGGTGCACTATAAGCCTTTATTTGCAATTTACAATATTCAACAATATGCATTGTCTTATTTTCTTTGTGAAACTCTTTTTCTTTCTGCAAGCAAAACCCTCTACTGCTAAGTGGAAAATCTCGCCCATCAAACACAATGATTTGATGGAGGAATTATGGGTGTGATAGAGTCACCAGACATGGGGTGATCACAACATGCCAAGAAAGACGACGCCTCCAAACACATAACTACATTGTTGATCTTAATAGTGACATGGACTACATTTCAAAGGAGCTTGCATTTGAAGCTACACTAGACAACCCTCCTCAATCACCCCCACACGTTGACTCTTATAGTCCAACACCTAATTCATCCATTCTGTCTGCGGGAACATCCTCCTCCCGAGGCTCAAAACAGAAGGCCTTTATGATTGTTGTCGTTGAAACACAATTTTAAAATCTAAATACAAAACTGGATGTATTTGTTAGCACAATTGATAGAGGTAACACCATGTCAGAAAAATTATTCACATACGCAAAAAGACAAGTCATGAGAACTGAACGTTAAGTGGTTGCAATAAAAAGAATAGATGAACTACTGACAAAACAAGTGGATAATATGACAAAAATGTTGAATTTTCAATAATTTGTAATTGATATTTGACATATGTTAGTTGACTTGTAAATTAAAATGATCAAATACTTAATCAATATTACAACATCTTTTATATTAACCTTTTAAATGTCATATGATTGTTCGAGATATCTCAACAATGTCGTCTGAACAATGTCGTCTGAATAAGTTAATCAATATGATGTATTGATATTTTAGAACGAATAAACTAATATATTTAATATTTATTGTGCTGTTTAATACAAACTTTTGATAACTATTTTAAAAAATTATCGTTGTTATTTTTATCTTTTGAAAAGTGTACAATAGCAATAATACAATAATAATAATAAAAGTGAAATGCACGAAACTCCGCTCAACTCCGTTAAACCAGCCTTAATTTCGGCTGCTTTACGGTGCACGCTCACCGGCCCCCACCTTTTTATTTTTTAAGTTAATACTATTTTTTCATTTCACCTTTTCAAAAATTATTTGTGTTCTTGTTTATTTTGTAACTATACTTCTTAATGAAAATTGAATGGTAACTATAAATTTTAAATTCATCATATTAATTTTTAATAATTTTTATACACTATTTTTCTCCTTTTTTAAAAAGTAATATATATACCAACACATGATAATAAATGACCATAAATACGTTAAATTAAATATAGTAAACTAAAAAAAGTTATTATTAATAGAAAACAATCAAATACAACCAGTTAAGTATAATAGTAATATTATTATTATAATTAAATAACTTTAAGTACCATATGTTCTTATACTGTCCAATACCAATTGAGATTTATTTCTTTTGGTATTTTTTATTGAAACATACACGCAATTTAATAAAATTAGAATGTCCAAAACTCATGCTAACGAGGCATTTAGATAAAATAAACTTCCATTACTTGTCACATTTAATCAATCAATTTTATATTTAAATCAACACAAGTACGAGAGATCATTTCTAACCCTTCTTGTCTGAATTTGTATCAAAATAAAATACAAAGTCACACATCTCAAGAAAAAAGTAACTGTATCTTGATAATAAGTCTATTATCTTTTAGATAAAATGTTCACACATCATTTTCTTAATAATAACATAATCGAACTCGTGCAAAGTTAACAGGTTCATATTCTAATATTTTTCATCCATGACAGTGAAACAACATTATTATTTTTTTAAGGTTCTAAAATGGTTTTCAACAATTGTTTGGATATTACACCAACTTTGAATGAAAGAATTGTTTCTGTGAATTTTCTTTTTTTATTTAATTTAATTTATTTTTTAAATAAAGAATTTTCTTTTGACCAATTTATTGTGTATTTATTCATATATTTGTCTGCATTGTCTTCTCTGTGTTTTTGGAAGAAATGAAGAATTGGAATTGGGAGAAGAGACATTTGAAAGTGGATGGTCAAAGCATTGGGACCTACACCTCACCTGTGGAGGGAACATGGCCTTTGGAATTGGGACCCTCTCTTCTTTCCATGTTCCAACCCCACTCATCCTCATCAACAACCCACCACACATAACACACCTTCTCAAAATAATAATGAAAAAAAAAGAAAAACTCACTCAAATAACTGAAATTATTTTCCTCTAATACCTCTCATCACTCAAATGCTTATTTATGTCACTAAAAATTTAATTAACTAAAAATTTAAAGTTATGTTATTATTATTAACTAAAAGTAACTAATTTAAGTAGTTATATAGGTCTCAATGAGACAGTTGTTCGTTACTTAGATGTGGGATTGAAAAAGTAATTTAAAATAGAAATATTTACTTTTTTATGGTGGTGTTAATAAAGAGGAGGAAGAGATGAGAGAGAAGAAATATAAATAATAAATACAGAATAAGTAATAAATAAAGAAAGAAATAAATGAAGTGGGTGTACAGCAGGCATGTGCAGGTAAACTCATTTGCGATCACTCCAATAATAGAATGTCACATGATCTTCATTTTTCCTTCTTCACTCACCCACTTCATCTTTTTTCTTTAATTATAAAACAACAATTAATCAAATCCAAATTATGATTACTCTATTTGTAATCTTAATCATAATGTTAATTACTGTACACCAGGACCATTATTATTCACAACAACAAGAAGTTTCTCTATAATGTAATTATTATGTAATGTAACAACAAAAAAAGTGATTTTTAACTTTTAACTATGGGGTACTTGTAAGTTATTGCTTAAAAGAAGATATATTGTAGAGGAAGGCATTGACCTAATAAAGAAGACTTTAAATAGTGTGTATGGGATATTGGGTGGGCAGAAATTATTGTGATAAATTATTAATTATTAATGGCTACTTAATACGAAACTTTAAATAGACGGGATTGTGAGGCTCATAATTAATATCTATTTTTGAGATAAACACCCAGATTTTATATAGATAGTTGGAGTTTTAGAAGTACCAAAGAAGAAAATTTCATATTAATGATGTAACACATGTTGACCAAGGTTAATTTATTTTTTCAATGGTTACTAAAATGTTTAAAAACACATAAGACATAATGTGTTTTATTATATTTTTGTGTTTTAACGTAGGGTTAAATATATTTTTAATTATTAAATTTTTAATGAAAATTGTTATTAGTTTATTTTAGAAATTTTAAATTAATTTAGTCCCTTAACGTTATAAATGCGTAGATCTTGTCCTTTTAACCAAATTTTATTAAGTTTATTTGATGTTTTAAACGCGTTTCTTAACTAATATCATAGTCAACACGTGTCAAACTGTGTATATAAACTAAAATGTAGGGTTAAATATGTTTTTGGTCCTTCAAGTTTCAGTGAATTTTGGAATTAGTCATTCTTCAAAATTTTATACCAATTTAGTCATTCATTTTTAGAAATGTGTAGATTTAGTCCTTCTTACCAAATTTTGTTAAAGTTTATTTGACATTTTAAACGCATTTTATTATAATATTTGAGTTAACATTGAAGCAAAAATGTGTTAAACAGTGTAAATAATTCAAATACTATCATGAAATGCGCTTGAAACGTCAGATAAACTTAACAAAAATTGTTTAAAAAGACTAAATTCACATATTTTTAAAGATAAATGACTAAATTGGTTAAAAGTTTTGAAGAATGACTAATTCCAAATTTTACTAAAAACTTAAAAGAGCAAAAACATATTTAATCCTAAAATATATAATGAAATATATTTGAAATATCAAATAAATTTAATAAAATTTGATTAGAATGACTAAATTTATGTATTTACATAATTAAATAATTAAATTAATTCAAAATTTTCAAGAGAAACCAATTCTAATTTTTAAAAAAAATCATAGAACAGACAATATATTTAACTTTTTATTTCATTATTATAAAAGGACAACTATCTCATTCTTTTAATCAAAAACGGTTTAGTATGTTTTTATTGATAATAATTAGGCGAGTTAAAGATATTTGTATTTTTGTTAAATTATGATTTTTGTACTGTTGTTATTCTTTTAATGATGATATTAATGATGATATTAATGAGTTATTAATGGCATTAATGATAAGGTTAATTTGAGGAAATGAAAAAAGAAAAATAGTGAAAATAAATATGAAGGGTGGAGAGTGAGTTGTAATTATTAGTATGATGGTTGAGTAAGAAAAGAAAGGGAAGTCAACTGAAGTTAAGTGGAGGAAAGAGAAATAGAAAGAGAAAGACTAATGGGGTGTTCCATAGGTCAGCCATTTGGGATTGCAGAAAACAAAACACAAATAAAGAGAAAGCAAGGAAAAGAGTGTGCTTATGTTTCTGTCTGGGCATTGTAGGGAAACTTTGGGGGCAACCCAACCAAACTCACAATCTCTCTCTCACACACACTCATCGCTTTCGCAATCCAACATTCTTCTCTTCCATTCTCTTCCACCCATGAATTGCTATTGATACATACAAATTCATTCAACAAGGATTTCCGATGAAGACGCATCCACCACCGCAGCCCGACGGTGGCTCCGCCGCTCCCAATCCCAATCCCAATCCTTCCCAAGGTTTCTCTCTCTTACTCTCTCTCTGTCTATTTCTGCAACAAAACGAGACAAAACAGAACAACTCTGCTATCTGTTGTTACTTTGATTTCTTCCTGATAATGAAAAGTTTGGTTGCAGAGAAGAAGAGCATAAACCCGGAGCTGTGGCAAGCTTGTGCAGGGCCTTTGGTTAATCTTCCTCCCTCTGCCACACACGTCATCTACTTCCCTCAGGGTCACAGCGAACAGGTACACCTAACCCTATCCTTCTCTCTCTCTCTCTCTCTCTGTTTCTAGACCTTCGTTGTTCCTAATTCTTATCTTTCTTCAGGTTGCTGCATCTCTCAAGAAAGATGTCGACGCTCAAATTCCCAACTATCCCAATCTCCCTTCCAAGTTACTCTGTCTCCTTCACAGTCTCACTCTGCATGTATGTTCCTCTCTTTCTCTTTCCCTTTTTTTTTTCGCTTTCCCCCTCTCTCATTAATTTCTCCATTTTCAGGCTGATCCCGAAACAGATGAAGTATACGCTCAGATGACGCTTCAACCAGTCCCTTCTGTAATCATTTACTGCTCCCACTCGCTCACTCTTTGCATCTCCTCTTTTTTTTTTTCACACTGTCCTAATCATCTCTTCGCATTGCAGTTCGATAAGGATGCTCTGTTGAGATCAGATCTTGCTCTCAAGTCCACCAAGCCACAACCCGACTTCTTCTGTAAACAGCTCACCGCAAGTGATACCAGCACTCACGGAGGTTTCTCAGTGCCCCGTCGTGCCGCCGAGAAGATTTTCCCTCATCTTGTACGTTTTCCAAACTCTCCATCTCAACTTCTTCACCACCCTTTCTTTCATCTCATTCCATTCCCATTTCCTGTAGGATTACTCTATGCAACCTCCTGCTCAAGAACTCGTCGCCAGGGATTTGCACGACAATGTTTGGACATTCCGCCACATATACCGTGGTATGCATGTCTCACAATCCACTCGCTTATCCACTCATTTATGTATTCATTTCTCACATAAATCTCATCTCATGATGCTCTTTCGCTAGGACAACCAAAACGGCACTTGCTTACCACTGGGTGGAGTCTATTTGTCAGCGGAAAGAGGCTTTTTGCCGGGGACTCTGTTTTGTTTATAAGGTCGGGGTTGTAAATTCACGCCTCTTCCACATTTCAATTTTTCTCTGCAAATATGTTGAAGCTTTTATACGCTTTTGAGCAATCAATTTATTATTTTCACTATGTCTCATCATTTTTAGTGTTTCTGTCTCGCAGAGATGAAAAGCAGCAGCTTCTTTTGGGTATCAGACGAGCTAACAGGCAACCCGCCAATATATCTTCGTCAGTACTATCCAGTGACAGTATGCACATTGGAATTCTTGCTGCAGCGGCTCATGCAGCCGCAAACAATAGTCCCTTCACCGTCTTTTATAATCCTAGGTCCTGCATTTTTCACATCCTTTGTTTTCGTTTCACTGTATTTATATCGATGCATAATTTCTTTGATTTTCACTTTCCTTACTTGTCTGTCCAATCAGATTTCGAAGTTTTTTGAGTCCCATAGTCTCAATTGTAAAGTTTTGAACTTCTGTGTTTCTTTTGCTTGCAGGGCTAGTCCCTCAGAATTTGTTATTCCTTTGGCCAAGTACTACAAGTCGGTGTACAGTCACCAACCGTCACTTGGCATGCGTTTTCGAATGATGTTTGAAACTGAAGACTCGGGAACGAGAAGGTACGTCATTTTAATCGAGTCCATGTATAGAAAGCGTTTACAGTAAATGTGTAAATAAATGATTAAATTGAAAGTAATATCTTCATGAAGTAAACATCGAAACGTGGGTGGTCAAATATCATGATTGAGAGATGTAATTAGTTTTGTCTTGAATTTAGTTTGTGCTTGAATCACTGTTTATTTATTTCTCAATCCAGATTAATTAGAATTGGCAACTTATGTAGCACTGAAGCAGGAGATACTCTGCTGAAAATGGATATTATACTTAGAAATGGTTGACAATAAAACGTTCAATTAATCAATTCAATGGTATTGCAGGTATATGGGTACAATTACAGGTATCAGTGATCTGGATCCTGTGCGATGGAAAAACTCTCAATGGAGAAATTTGCAGGTACCATTACCAACATCCTTTAACATTTCATGAATCTAATTTCACCCAGGAGATTTATGTTTTCGTATTGTCTTTCTTTTCTTTAATCTGTGTAAGTAATGGTTGTTTAGTTTTACATATCATTCATCAGGTTGGTTGGGATGAGTCAACTGCTGGAGAAAAGCGTAGCAGGGTCTCTATCTGGGAAATCGAACCAGTAACTGCTCCATTTTTCCTCTGCCCGCCTCCATTCTTTAGATCCAAGAGGCCAAGACAACCTGGAATGCCGGGTAAATAGTTATACTTTATACTTTTTAGATGCAAAATGATATGTATAGGTTCCTCTAAACCACATCGTCAAGATTCATATTGATTATTAATTCTTGAGCTTCTTTGTTTCCTGGGGGACCTTTCACATCAACAAATTTCTGAAGGGAGGAAAATTGAATTTGGTTTGATGATTGGAAATATATAGTTCATTCGGATACTTTTGTTTACTTTTGCAGATGATGACTTATCTGATTTTGATAACATTTTCAAGAGGACAATGCCTTGGCTTGGTGATGATATGTGCATGAAGGATGCCCAAGGTCTCCCTGGCCTGAGCTTAGCTCAGTGGATGAACGTGCAGCAAAATCCTACACTGGCTAGCTCGTTGCAGCCAAATTTTGCACCTTCCTTACCGGGATCTATTTTGCAAAATATTCCTGGGGCTGATATATCTCGGCAGCTGGGATTTTCCGCTCCGCAAATTTCTCAGTCAAACAATGTAGCCTTCAATACTCACAGACTACTTCAGACTGCTCAACAGCTGGATCAACTTCAGAAGCTACCATCTACATCTAGCACATTAGGAGCAGTCCTGCCACCACAGCAACAGTTGGGTGATATCACTCAACAATCAAGGCAGAACTTGGCAAATCAAACTATACCACAGAGTCAAGTTCAAGCCCAGCTCTTGCATCCCCAAAACATTGTCCAAACCAACAATATTCTTCAGCAGCAGCAACCATCCATTCAAAACCATCAAATGCATAGAAGCCTCTCTCAAAATCCATCACAGCAGCAGACGATTATAAGTCAGGGTCAACAACAAAATTTGATCCAGTCCCCTATCCCTGATCATGTTCAACAATTACAGATGTCTGACAATCAGATTCAGTTGCACTTGTTACAGAAGCTTCAACAACAAAAACAAACGCACTTGGTACAGCAAACAGTGTTGCAGCAGCCTACTCAGCTTACTCAAATCCAGGATCAGCAGAGACAGATTTTAGATAAAACACATAACTTGTCTAGAGCACTAACACCTGGTCAAGTTCTAGAAATTCCTCCTATGCTTCAAAATTCACTGCCTGAGGCTAATTCTATTTCTAATCAGATCACAAAGGCTAATTTCCAGAACAGTATTCAATTCCCTCAGCAGCCCAAGCTTCAACAGCAGCAACCTGGCTTGCTGTCTGAAGTGTCTGGCCACATGGGACTTCTTCCTACCCCTACTACAAATAACCAACTTTCTGCTGCTGGTAGTAGTATACTGAATGGAGCAACTGGGGCAGGGCAATCTGTAATTACTGATGATATTCCATCTTGCTCCACCTCACCTTCTGCAAATAACTGTGCCAGTGCACTTCCGCCATTGATAAATTCTCGACTGCAGAGAAACACAATAGTAGGGGATGACATGGCTCAGTCTGCTTCAACAATCTTGAGTTCAAGTGCGTTAGAAACTATGTCATCAAATGCAAACTTGTTGAAAGATTTACAATCGAAGTCTGATGTTAAACCTTCTCTGAATATTTCGAAAAGTCAAAATCAAGGGCATTTTGGCCTTCAGTCATACTTGAATGGTAGTGCTGTCCATACTGATTGTTTGGACACATCATCTTCTACAACATCAGTTTGCCTTTCTCAGAGTGACGCACATATGCATCAGAATAATAATCCATTAGCTTACAATCCACATTCTATGTTGTTCAGAGACAATAGTCAAGATGGGGAAGTTCAGGCAGATGCTAGGGGCAATATTCCATATGCCAACAACATTGATAGCCAAATGGGAATGCCACTGAATCCAGATTCCCTTTTAACCAAGGGCACATTGGGGTTGGGGAAGGATTTGTCTAATAACTTCTCTTCAGAAGCCCTACTTGGTAATTATGAAAATAACAGAGATGCTCAGCAGGAACTTTCATCTTCAATGGTTTCGCAGTCATTTGGAGTCCCTGATATGGCCTTCAATTCAATTGATTCCACAATAGATGATAGTAGCTTTTTGAACAGGGGTACATGGGCTCCACCACCAGCACCGCCTCCACCACCTCTGCCACCAGCACAGTTTCAGCGGATGAGGACATATACCAAGGTTTATTTTTTGTTTTTATGGTTATTTTAATAATACAGTTTCAGCAGATGAGGATATATATCTTGACGATATGCGTGTATGCTTTTCAGTTATTCTAAATTACCTTTTTTCTTTTGGCCCTTTCAGGTATATAAACGTGGAGCTGTGGGAAGGTCCATAGACATAACTAGGTATTCAGGTTATGAAGAGCTTAAACAGGATCTAGCTCGCAGATTTGGAATAGAGGGACAGCTGGAGGATCGGCAAAGGATAGGTTGGAAACTTGTCTATGTAGATCACGAGAGTGATGTTCTACTGGTGGGAGATGACCCTTGGGAGTAAGTCCAACTGTTTCCCTTTTCTCATTGGTTTGTCTTTTTGCATGTGCATAGTCCTGCTGGCTGGCAAGCCATAATGTTCCGTAGCTTTCGTTGACCTTGGTAGCCGAAAGAATTGGATCAATATGTTTAAATTTAGACAAAATCGTAAAACCTTGAATTTTTGTGATGGCAAGATTTGGTATCTTATTGTTTGTGATGGGTATTTCAGGGAGTTTGTGAACTGTGTCCGCTGTATTAAAATACTTTCTCCTCAAGAAGTGCAACAGATGAGCTTGGATGGAGATTTTGGCAATGGCGGCCTTCCAAATCAAGCGTGTAGCAGCTCTGACGGTGGGAATACCTAAACGAGAGTCCAATAATACACTAACAATTCTTGCATAGTGGTAACTTAGATTATTTCTGGAGATACATTATGATCCTACATAGGTCTTCGAAGCGATCTTTGCAGTTTGAAGCAGAAGTTCCGGCTCTGTTCTGGACGTGCAAAATGCCGCTAGTGCTACAAATTCAATTAAGTTATTAAGGGCATAGAAAGATGCGTTGTTGTAATACTAAAAAAATTATTATTGTTGGCAAATTCTCTGTACTGTAGAAAGAAAGGTTTGATATTACGCAATGCTTTTGAATGTACAAAGTTGAAGGTTTATTGGCCCTCTAGGAGGAATTGCTTTGTAAACGCTAGGCAGCTAGATTTTGAGGAAGCTCTCATGATCTTCCATCCTTGCAGGCACTTTAGTTCTCTGCCAAGAGGGACTGTGAAGTAGAGAAACTTCAAATGTTGTAAGGTCAAGTGAATACTGTTGCTTTGTTTGATTGAAGCGTAAGGACTAAAAATGGTGGAGAGTATTTCGACTGTAAAGTAGTTCAATCAATGACAATTGTTTAGGTTTTATTTTTAACTGAATAAATGGTGAATTTTGTTTATCTGAAAATTGTATAATGTGTTTGACCCTAGTGTCCCTTGGTTTGTCTGAGGGGAGCAGAGGAATTTGGCATTTGCAAATCGCAGTGCAGCTTTTGCAGTTTAGAGACAGAGACATGACATACACATGGCGGTGGGGCTCTCGGTGCAACCTGTGAAGGTGACAAAATCTGGGTCATTCCCCAAAGGGGTGATGACATCAATCTTTTCACTTATCATCATCAAATTGATTTCCCTTATTTTCTCTATTTTTCACTTTTTATTATCATCGCAAATAATAAGTAACACATATGTATTCAAATTTTAACTTTAATATAAAAATATTTTTATAAAAAATAATTAATTTAATCTAAAATAACTAGTATTGTTATACTTTAAAAAGTTGTCTAAATACATCTTGTGTTGTTAACACCATTGTCCCTTTATGTTGGGGATACATTAAGAATTATAATTACAAAAAATATACTAATGGTTTAAATTTATTTTGAATTTTATTTCCAAGATAAATGATGACGAATTTCGCGATTTTGAATGCGTCTAACGTAATCTTGTATTATCATATCAAATTCTGAAATCATTTCGATTAATCATAAGAAATTATCATTACTACTTTGATAAATATTTTCATTTGAATGTCGAAAGGCCAAATTCTTTTCATTTTACTATTACATATATTGGAACAAAAACTTGCATCCAACGTTCTTTTCTTTCATTTTTTTCCCAAACTTTTATCAGTTGTTTGATTTTTGTCCCCACATTTCATTCCAAATATTCATGGAACTACTTTCAAGCAATAAGTTTATGGAAAATTATCTTTCGACAAACTTTTTTTAACAAACTTTTGACAAAGTTTCTATAAATAGAATTAAATAGATTAATTTTTTTATTTTTTAATTAAAATAAATTAATAATTGTAATACTTTTTTTACTTAAAAAGGTAATTTGTCAAAAATTTGTCAAATTTTTTTGTTAAACTATCATCTTCCTAAGTTTATGCCTTTTTCTTTTGTTAAATTTTCTCATTTCAACTAACTCATTAGACCTCAATCATTAGTAGTGGAAATTTGAACCTTATTTATTTGAGCAGTTACTACTTTCCTTTTGTCAACGTTTAACTACTTTCTTATTATGACAAAACGTATAACAAATCTAGTTTTTATATTATTAAAAATGTAAAGTGTTTAATTTCTGCGTACTTTGTAAAAAATTACATTACTAAAATTATAATTAATACAGATTTTAAATTTATTGTAACAATAATCGTCAAACTTGTGGTTGAAAGTATAAAAGTGATATGGTATTATTCACTTGTTAAAAAAACCCAATAAATACAGCCGTTGAAATGAAATAGAAAAAATCTAATGAAATTGAAAGACATATTTGGTGAGTTTGGCATACAGTGTGGATGAAGAAGATAAATCCAAAAAATATGGAAGAGAATGCAGAGTTGAAAAAGACAGGTGCATCACTGGGGAATATACTTGTAATGTTTATAATATTCCATCGATTTTCGTGGCAGGGTGAGGGACTGTCAAGCTTAGCTTGAAAGACATTTATTGAGGTTGATGGTGCTGATTCTTAATTTCATCTTTGAATCACACAGACACAGTAATAGCAGTTTGCATCTGATTCATTATAATGTTGTGTAAGTTTGTTGGTTCATGCTGCAAGAATAGGCACAGACACAGTAGATGAGGTGGATCTGAGGGCATTATTGTGATGTTCGTAGTTTCTAATGTGATCCTCACGACATTGTGCACTGCAAAACGCTTTCTCGCCTCTGCATTAAGACATTTAATTATTAGTATCTTATCCACTGTTACAAACAAAAACAAAAGTCTAATTAATAAAGAAAGTAAAGGGTATTATTAGAACCTGTAAATGAAGATGTCGACCCCATGAAGATGTTTGTGGCAAAGGTTGCAGGAGTTGAGAAAATAAGGAGTTCCAGTGTTGAGAGGGGAAGCATGGAAAAGGCCATAGCTTCTGCTTCCTCGAAAGTTTGCAGCAGCTTTAGCAGAGGAAACAACATCAGTGGAGTTGTTGATGTTGCTCACACTCATGGCTGCCACTATTCCAAGCCCAACAACCCCTCTCTCTAAAACCATTCTATTCCTGTTCCTTTTGCTGGAATTAGAATTACACTTCTCCATTCTTCTCTCTTTCTTCTGGAGTCTCTCAAAAAGAAACAGCAAAGTGGTGAGAGTGCAGGAATCAATAGCTTCACAAAAATCTAACTCACATGCACGCATTGCCACAATTTGGGAATCGGAATATTAATGTTATATTATTGTTTTATGCATAAATTTGTAATTTTCCTATTTTTCTTTTGAATTATAAAACTTTTTTGTGAAATTGAACAGATGGTACGTGTCTTTATCCCAGCTCTACGTATTTCAAAAAAATATCAAACCTATCCCCTGAAACATGCTAATCAATCCATTAAGACACGATATTTCTAAAAAAAAAACTTGTGTTTTTCACGCCACCTCAAGACAATCTATTTTCCGATAAATACACAAAAACAAAATATAATGATAATACTACTTATTTAATCTTTTTCATTTACACTAATAAATCAAATTTAGCCTCGTCTATAGAGAAGAAAAAGTAATTGGCAATTTTAACTGGATTTGTCGTTAAATGTTGAAGAGGGCAGTTAATCGAGTAGAATCTCTTTAGCAAGTGAGATAGGTTCCTAACTTTATTTAATTGTATTTTACAACTAAGTATAATTTTTGTAACCTAGATTAGAGTACTATAGCGTTTGCATGTAAAGCGAAGAACCGAATCGAGAGAGAGTTTTCTGGGAGAGTTGCACAATACTTAGCCTTGTATTTATTTGGTTGAGTAAAACAATATGAAGCGGCAACATAAGTATAAACAAAGACAAGGTATATTGATGTCCGCTGAATTGTGCTTGTTCTGTACATCAACTTGTGGCGTGGAAGAGAATGAAGGATTGCAACATTTTCTCCGAGGATTTTCTCCGAGTGCTGTCAGTGATCCTGATATGAAACAGGACTTTGAATGTTGTGAACGATGCTCCTGCTGCCTCATATCGTTATATCATTTCATGGGTTCAGGACTCCCAAAAAGTTGTGGGGATGATGATGAGCTTGAGCCTGAATGATTTTCCCTATACATTACTCTACACTTCGATTACAATCTCCCCTGTGATGATGAGCTTGAACGGCTTTCATATCCAGAGAACCCAGAAACATCACTCGTGTCCTACAATGCAAAACATATTCATTCAGTATATTTGATGATGTGGTTTGAAAGAAAGGAAAAGAAAAAATAAGTGGAGGCACCGACAGATGTGTTACTGTTTCTTGGAATATACCCTCCGCCGCAGCCGCCACCACCTCCAGTTCGAAGTCCAAACATCATCATAGGCGACATGCTTTCTTCAGCAAATGCCCTGAGCTTATTGAGCTCAGGCAAGACAACTTTTCCAAGATCAGGCCTGTCTTTTCTCCTCATTTCGGCACATCCAAGGGAAAGCTTTGCGAAATGCAGGGCATGTTCAACTGGCCAGTCCTCAACGGCTGGGTCAAGCATCTCAGCAAAAGTCCCGTTCTCGATTGATCTCGTAACATGATGAGTCAAACCCATCGGAGGCCTCGCCGTCACCAATTGCAGAAGCATGATCCCCAGAGAGTATATGTCAGATTTGATTCCCAGCATGCCCGTTTGCTGGTACTCCGGGTCGATGTAGCAGAAGGTTCCGGCAGTGGAAGTCATGCGATACTGGGTCACACTGTCAGCAACCGAAGGAGGCACCAGCCTGGCCAACCCCACGTCACTGATCTTGCTCACGTAGTTCCGGTCAAGGAGAATGTTGCCGGGTTTTAGGTCACGGTGCACCAGTGGCTCTGGTTTTGTCTGGTGGAGGAAAAGCAGACCTGTTGCTATCTCTGACGCAATTTGGAACCTTAGCTGCCATGGAAGAGGTGGACGTGAACTTCCTCTCCTAAACAAGCAATCATCCAAGCTTCCATTCGCCATGTACTCATACACAAGACAACCATACTCTGGACATGCCCCCAGCAACAGAACCATGTTTGGATGCCTTATGCGACTCAACACTTCTACCTGCATAAAGCAAACCAAGTTATTATTCAAAACTTGTTCATGTGTCACCTGAACATTTGATATCAAGCAATCCTTTTTTTTTTTATTTGTGTTGAAGTGCAAGAAATCATACTTCCTGTTGAAACTGCTCTCGCCCTTGAGCTGCATCTGGCTTCAAGACCTTGATTGCAACCTGGGTGCAATCCAGTTCGCTTCTGTAGACTGGACCATAACCTCCTTCGCCGATCTTAAGAGAGTCCGAAAACATATTTGTTGCCTCTTCAATTTCCTCAATGGAGTACCTTCTGTACATGGCAGGGCCGTGTCCAACAAAGCTTTCACTCGGTTTCCTCCTCTCTACGTGGGTCATTCTCTTCTGTGCTTCCAGTGCGGCGATTTTCTCAAGGGCTTCTGCTCTGATCCTTTCCTGCTCCATCTCCATCAGTTGTATGGATGAGGCATCACCTGTATGCGAATCTTCCGATTTCTTCTGTTCTTCCGCTTTCCAACGTTGAAGCTCCATTGCCCTCTGCTTTGCACTCATAGCTTCTTTGCAGGCCGAGCTGTACATATCCATCGTCTGCTTCAGTTCCATCTTCAGCCTCCTCATCTCGAATTCAACATCATCCTGTAATTACAGAAAACAAAAACATCAAATTTCAATTTGCTTTCTTACACATACGTGCATGCATGTAATCTTGATTGCTATGTACGTACCGTGCAATCTGATAACCTTGATTGCGAGGAGAAGGAGTAGTCATCAATGCTGTTGGCTCCTTGCGAGGACAATGAAGAAGCGAAGCTTCTGGCGTCAGAATCTGACACACCCGAAAGCCTTCCACTCGCACTGTCCAAATCGTCGTACATTGTGGGGAATATTCGATCAATGCTTGGCCTTCCGCTGCTCACAAATGATATGTCAGAATCTGGAAGTTTTGAAGACTCGTATGATTTGCCAGCCCTTACGAATGGTGATCTGCAGGACCATATATACCATAAACGGTGAAATGTTATTTCCACAAACAACTTACATACAAACAACAAATATTTGATATGCGCTAGTATTAGCGTTTAATCTCGATCGTAACTTACATCATGATATCATCATCGTCCAACACCAGGCGTGTCCCACTCCCATGTGAAGCTGCAATTAAGTAATTCAAATGAATTATTTGTGTATATATACATATATACAGAGAAAAATGAATTGACACATACGTCGTGGTGGGTAGTTGCGGGTTTGATGAGAATCCAAAAATCCTTCAGGATTTCGCATCAGTGGCTGGTGCCGTGGCTGTGGCTGTAGCATTGGCTGTACCTGTTGTGGCTGCAATTGGTTACGTGCTGCGACAGGTTTAGGAGTCAATGGAGCAGTAGCAGATCTCACGCTCGAGATTTTTCCTTTGGAAATTATATAAACTGTGCAGAATGGTGGCGCCCCCTTCGACACCGCGCTTGGAACATCCGTTGTTCTAAATCTCCTGTCATGAATATTAATTTCAATCGGATCTGTTAGCAACGAAAACATTAAGAAGATGATGATTGATGAAAACAAAAATTCCTTTACCTAACAAGACCACCCCTTGATGGCGCCCCAAGCACCAGAAACTCGATGGAATTCACGGTGATGTTTTCCAACAATGCCTTAGATACATCCATGTCCTCCAACAACACTTCTCTGCATTGTATCTGTCGGAAACAAACACAAGTCGACAATTTTAGTATTTGTTGATGAAAAAATTCTGAGATATCACAAGTTTTCACGAGAACTAACACTTTTTCTATTGCAGAAAACTCGAAACGATTCGAAGAGTTCCTTGGATTCGTTGTCGCCCACGGCTTCATTGGCAGGATTCGCTGCACTCATGATTAACATGATCTTATTTAGAACGTCAAACATTAACATTATTTAGAAATGTTTGGTTTGAATGAGATATATGGAACCTGAACATGATTTTTGTCTGACATGGATGAGCAAGAGAGATTGGTCCTTGGGAAGAAGGTTGTCGACTGCCCACTTGGCAGCATGTTGGCTGGTCTTGTTATTCTCAATGGCCACAGCCACCACACGTCCTGCACCCAGCTTCTTCTCTGTGTTCATCCTCGACATCTTTGATTTTTCCGAGAATGATTTGTTCGAGGATTTTGAGAAGAAATTATTGAGTGAGGAGCATTGTGGTTTGATGGCATAAATACAAGAATTGAGAATTGTGCTGTCAGTGGGAAATGCTGTTGCAGATTTTGTTTGCAATTTGTTCATAGTTTCCAAAATTAGAAGTGTTTGTAGGATCTTTAGCGCAGCAAGCCTTCATTTTTGGGAATGTACAGTTGGTTGCAGTTATCTTCTCTCACACTTTATGTCAAATTCCAGACAAAAATGTGCTCTACATCAACTTCTTTCTACACAAATATAGATAAAATATATTAATAAATTTTATCTTAAGTTTGTTATAAGATGATATTTAGTTATGATTTATTAAAAACCTAAGTATAGCTGTTTGGTTTATACATAGTAGTTATGGTGGTGTCTATTTGTCTATTTTTGACGACAGTGAAAATAAAACTTTAGGAAATCTTGCATAGACATTCATTTAGTATACACATTCGGTCATAATTATTTTTATTATTTAACCGAAAGTTTAATTCAAGATAAAGTTTAGTTTTTTATTCCTCTCAAGTTTTTCATCATTCCATTATCATGTCTCAGCCTTTTCTTTTTCTTCACTATTTAACTGAAAAAGTAATTCAAAATAAAGTTTCAGTTATAAATACGTATTTAACATCAAGACTTATATCGGTAAAAAAAATTCAGTTTTCTCAAAGATATAAATGAAGAGTTAATTTAAATAATATATAAATAAGTTTTAGATTATTTTACGATTAATTTTATATATGTTTTCTTCTAAAATTATAAAGCATTTTCTGATTTATTATTTAAAAGAAAATTTAATCTTAAATTAACCGAATCATTTTATTCTTTTTTCTTTAATTTTATTTCAAAGTGCATGCTGCACAACATAAAAAATTGGCACTTAAATACGAATATGTTAGTTAGTAGCTATTTTTTGTATTATTCATTACATTTACTCTTCGAAAATCAAATTAAGAAGAAAAATTAGGAATAAAATGATTTAGTTAATTTAAGATTAATTTTTCTATTAAATAAAAAAATAATCAGTGTTTTCTAATTGTAGAGTATTTTATATTTTTAAATTTAATAGACAACAATTTTTTTTTTCAAATTTATCAATCACTCAAAACATAATTAATCCTATTTGTTATACATCATTTTTAAATAGTTATTTATAACTTAAACTTTTATATAATTATTTTCATTTATAACCGAAACTTTTATTTTGAGTTAAGTTTTCATTTAAATATAAAGAAATGGCTATTGTGATGTGAAGGGAAGAAAAATTGAACTTTTATTTTGAATTAAGTTTTCAATTAAATAATAATAATTTCAAAACACGCATGTGAGCAAGTGGTGAGTGGTTTAAATTTTATTTGAATTAATTATTAAATTGTGATTAATTATGTATGAGAGTATAAAGTCTTGTTGTGTGTGTGATGCAAAAAATTACTGTTGAACAGACAAGTATATAATGAGATGAAAGACAGGTAAGTCTCAAACCCAATAAAAAACCACAACATAACTTTGTTTCCCATTTCTAGTTCAAATGCCTAATTACAAAACCATTAATATCTTGACTAATATAATTAATTACATGAAAACTTGATCTGGGAAGCATTCTCAATCCAGGAGATTGCAAAATCTACACCTTTTCCAACTGTTGCAAGAAGTGTGCCATCACAGACCTCCACAACTTCCAAATATTCATGATCAATCTCATGAACAAAGTTAAGGGTGTCTATACATTCTTATAGCTATATATACATTTATATTCTGTGTTCTTTTGTTGATCAACTCAAAGGGTCCTTAATTCAGTTATCATCATCTGAGAACTTCTGAATGAATAATCATCCATTTGAGTTATACAATAACATTTATACCGACCTCATGACAATGACAATACATTTCTTGTGCACAAGAATGCTGAGTCTATTCTATTTTCCTTCCTAAGTTAATGTACATGCTCTCTTCTAGAAAAGAATGAGAAGATAATACGAACCAAGCATCAAATTAGAAGCTTCAAGGTATAAGTTGGAATAAATGAAACTACTGAAGAAATGAGTTGAATCAACTTCAAAATCTATCTCATCACATGACTTGCCATGGATGCATTCCATTCCCTTCATTCAACCATCTATGGAGAAACTAACTTCACCTGACTGAGTCTGCTTGACTTGAACTTCACTAGCATTAGAAGAAGAAGAACGGGAATTGTGATCCTCGTTATCAGTTTCCTTTACTTGATGAATTCTATCTACAACTTCTTTTAAGTCCCATCTCTTGTCAACATCCCCTTCACAACAAGCCAATGCAATCTTCAAAAGCTTTATCATCTCTCCCTCACTGTTTTTTGTTACCTCCATATCCTTATCAAACACCTCACTATACTCTTCCCTCACAACCGAATGGACCCAGTTTGCCATACTCAACTCGCTTCCTGTACCTTGTAGAAAGTTAGCAGGAAGATTTCCCGTTAGAATCTCCAAGATGATTATCCCAAGACTCCACACATCAGTCTTCTTTGTAATGCGACCATGCTGCAAATACTCTGGGGATTTGTAGATCACCATTATTTCAGGAGCAAGGTCTTGGTTTATCACTGGTACCAACCCATAGTCCATCAGAAGGGGCTCCAAAGATTCATTCAGAAGCACGTTGGAGGACTTCAGATGTCCATGCGCCGCAATTAAACTTGGCATATCCGTGTAAAGATATTGAAGTCCTTCTGCTATGCCTTTCACTATCTTCAACCTACTCTCCCAATCCAGGCTTTGCTGCCCTAGAGCTTGGTATCCTGAAACAAATAACCATGTCTTGCATCAACATGTGCAGAAAAAAATTGTTGGAACGGAGTGAAGATATGATACAACAAATCACACCAGACAATAACACAGACACACACAAAATGTATTATAGAAAAACACCACACACACACACACATATTGTATACCGTGGAGGCGAATAGCCAAGCTGCCATTGTGAACATAGTTAGTAACGAAGAGTTTCTCCTCCTTTCTGTAGTAGTAGGCAACGAGAGGAAGCAGATTAGGATGGTTTAAGCGTCCAAGCCGTCGCATGTGCTCCTGAAACTCTTCCCTTCCCACATTGTTCATTTGCTTGAATCTCTTGACCACCATCACTGGTCCATCTAACAAAGAAGCCTTGTAGGAAGAGCTGTAACAACCACTACCCAGTATCTGAGCTGAGGCTCTCAGTAGTTCATGCAAATCAAACTGCTCTTGGTTATCCCTCACAAACGATAACATCAGGTTGTCTCTTTTGCTGACGCGGCTCGAGGCGCGGGACCTGTGACTTCCTTCCTCTGATGGTTCCCTGCTTCGTGCTTTCTTGTGGATCATTGATGGTGGATTTTCCTCAGGCACACCTGGATCTGGATCTGGATCCGGGTCTGGCACCTGCTCTCTTCTCCGACGAAGGACTAGCAATACTACTGCTCCAATAACAAGCAGAGCTACAACAACAAGAACCACAGTCACAATAATACTCAAAGGTGATTGCTTTTTGGAGTGGCATGATTCTAATGGTGCTCCACATAGCCCTTCATTACCTGCATGCCCATTTCGAACAAATATGTATTTAGGAAGGGCTTAAAAACCTACATGCAATGATGATGATGATGATGGTTTTTGCTTAATGTTCAAATATGTTTCCAAATGAAATGCGTACCAGAGAAAGCTGAAGCTGGCATGTCACGGAGGCCTTCTGGGATTTCTCCCTCTAATTTGTTATCAGATACAGTAAAAGATTTCAATGGACGTAGGAAATTGGGAATGGAGCCGGAGAATTGGTTTCCGTCGAGCTTCAACTCCATAAGCCTGCGCATGGATGTGAGGGAAGTTGGAATATGACCGGTGAAGCGGTTGTTGGACAAATGGATTTTCTTTAACCATTTCATGTCCTGAAAAGCCTGAGCAGGAACCTCCCCAAAGAACTTGTTATTGGAAAGAAAAAGGGCCTTCAAACCCTGCATGCCGTTGATGTAAGGCCATTCAGTGTTAAAATCATTGTTCTTGAGGCTTAAGGTTCGGAGATAGGGTAGTTTGACGAGGGTTTGAACGTCAACGACCCCTTTGAGTCTCATGTTCTCGAGCGTCAACCCCCAGACGTGTCCCTTATAACACTGAACGTAAGGCCAGTTGTTTTGTTTGGGAGAACATGGAGGGACGGATTCATTCCAGGAAGACAATACATCTTTGTTTTCGATAGAGTCTTTGAATCCGAGGAGCAATTCTTTGTCGGAAACAGCTACGATGAGGAGAATATGCGATAAAAATGAAGATGAAAGGAGAAATGTGAATGGAGTCAAAGAAGTAGGGAGTGCCATAGTGAAGGGGCTGGGTTGGCACACGCACGGGGAATGGTGCGCCGTGCACGCCCTCCAGAGAGGCCTATTCTGTTTCAAACGGGCGAGGAAGACAAGAGTTCCAGATGATCGAGGTTGCAAAACTTCCATTCAAACATGGAAAAACGCTAGGAGAGAGAAACATACCACACCCAATAATAGCACTTCTCTTTCAAGCTCAGGTTCTTCTTTCTTTTCTTTTTCTCATAAAATAATAATAATAATAATAATAATAAAATAATAATCTTATTCACCCTTCTCCTAATAATATTAATAAAAATAATTTTTTTCACAGTGATTATTAGGATAATAACGATAATAATCTTTTTGTCGATATAATACTAATAATCATCGTCAAGGTACAAGGTTGACCAAGTCCTTCTTTGTTGCTTGGATTTCAAAGTCTACGTGTATCTTCTTGTCTTCCTTCATTCAGATATACACGCCTGGCCTTTCAATTATGGATATAGAATATATGATACGTTTAAATAAAAAGTTATAAGTTCAAATATTAAATTAGTAACAATTATCAATTTAACAATATGCATAATGTTAAAGTTTTATCATAGATTTCATCTATAATTAAATTACTTCTAAAAAATTTACAGCAAAAATGTAAAAATCATTTGGAAAATAAATGTTAAATCTTTCTTTTTGACGTCATCTATTGTATAATTTGTTGCATATTTAGGGAGTATCACAATACCAGATTGTTTCTGGCATCGGTTATACATGATGAATATAGACGCGTAAGATTTCATCTTCATTATTCATTTTTTAATCATATTCATATTAAAAAAACAATAATTTTAAGAGCTATATCCATATTGATTAATTTAAATTCTGTCGTATTCTTGTTCATATATTTTAGAAAATTATATTATTAGGAAGGATGCGGAAATAATTTTATGAATGTAAGTTTGATTCTTAAATTTGTTTTCAGAATAATTTTTGTTTAATCTTACAATAACAAACTAAGGGAATGTTAACACGCCATTTTCCACCTTTCTTCTCTTTGATTGATTAGAGTCTTAATTTTATTTTTCCTTCCATCACAAGATGGAAGATGTTATTGAGTGATTTTCTATAATATTTTTATTCTACGGTCAAGGATTTTTTATACAATTATAGCATTATCTTCAGAACAAAAAGTTATTTAACAATCTAGGTGAAATGTAAATAAAAGTTAAATATAAATACTCCAAATATATAGCTTAATCCAACATTCTTTACATGCAAATTTATGTAAGTAAATTTGAAAAATTAGTACTTTTCCTTTAAAATATATTTAGAAATGATATAGCAGAAGTTAACACTTTAATTTTTTTTACTGTGTATGTGTGTTGGTCGTTGTATTATATTCTTATAATTTTCTATAAATAAACAAATATTATTTTTATTTTATAGGATTTTATTTATTATATAAAGTTATATAATTAAATATATTATTAATTGTATAATGTCGTAAATTTGTCTTATGATAAAAAAATAATTACATAAAATAAAGAATTCAAAACATTTATAATTTTATTTTATTTAAAAATACGAGTCTTTTTTTAATTCTATAACAATTTTCTTTCTTCCCATTGTTGCGGTAGTCTATTTTCTGTTTTTTTATTATATTCTATTTTTTTGTTTGTTTTATTTTTTAGTTTAGGTCCTTATTATGTATTTTGCATAATAACTTAAAATATTATGAGACCAAGTACACATTTAAAGTAATTAAGTGTAAAAGTGATTGTATGCAAAATAATTATAGTAAAATCAGAAGCTTTAAGAGGCATAATTCGGGTAACCTTATAATGAAATAAAATAAATACCAGATTCAAATATAATCACACTTATATCCCATTGACTAATTTTTGCCAGAGTCAAATTTATATTTTATTTTTTATTTTCAATTAATTTAACAAGGCGTAAAACTGTGCGTGTTGGCCTTCACTTCAATCAGTCAATAACCTAAAACCCTAACGCCAAAACCCTCCCCTGTTCGTAGAAGAAGCAAGGGCCGTGAGAGTTGTGTCGGATTCAGGTCATTCATCCTCGTCAAACCATTCGATAGAAGAAGAAGAAGAGAAAGTACAAGAATGGGTATATTTGAACCTTACAGGGCAATTGGATGCATCACAACCAGCGTCCCGTTCTCTGTTCAGAGACTCGGTACTGAAACTTTCGTTACTGTCAGCGTTGGAAAGGCTTTTCAGATTTTTAACGTAATTCCTCAACCACACCCTTCTTTTATTCTTTCTCTGTTTTTGTTTCCTATTTCCTATTCAGATTCAAATGTGATATTGATATTTTCTTCCTTTTACTTTTAATCAACTTCACCTTGGACGTAATATTTTCTCTCTGCAGTGTGCAAAGCTCACTCTAGTTCTAGTTGGTAAGTCTCCAGTTTTTTTCTTGTTCATCTTCATAATTTTGGGGTATCTTCAAAATTTTCATTTTCCGTGAAGGTCCTCAGCTGCCGAAGAAGATTAGTGCGCTTGCATCTTATCGCGAATACACTTTTGCTGCGTATGGAAAAAACATTGCAGTGTTCAAGCGTGCACACCAGGTTCTACATAAAGTCCTATTTGGACGAGCTTCTCCATAAATGTCTTCCAATTAAAAAAGAAGAAAAATTGAAATGAAATTTTTTATGGGCTAATTTGTAGAAGTTTTCTCCCATACAACTTTAATTTTTTTTTTCTTTTTTTCAACCTGTGTGTTATTTTTTCTCTATTAGAATGACTTATGGACAACCACAAAAACACTATGCAGTTCCTTTTTTTATTCTTATGGAGCTTTTGAGGAGTTTTAACATTGGATGCTTTTCCAGGTTGCAACTTGGAGCAGCCATAATGCTAAAGTTAAGTTGCTCCTGTTGTTTGGAGAACATATTGTCAGTGTGGATGTTTGTGGCAACATGTTCTTGTGGGCATTTAAGGGAGTTGAAGATAACCTTGCTCCGTTTGCGCACATTATGCTGCACGAGAAATTTAACCCCAGTTGTATAATGCATCCAGATACTTACCTGAATAAGGTAATCATCCTTTTCCCTTTGGAAGATTTGTAGAAAATTATATTGGTCCCTTTGTGATTATTAGCATGTAAGCAGGTTCTTATTGGAAGTGAGCAAGGTTCGATGCAGCTTTGGAACATTAGCACAAAGAAAAAGATTTTTGAGTTTAATGGATGGAATTCACCCATATCCTGTTGTGTTTCATCCCCTGCCTTGGACGTTGTTGCTATTGGCTGTTCAGATGGAAGGATTCATGTTCACAACATTCGTTATGATGAAGAGTTGGTTTCATTTACACATTCTACACGTGGTTCGGTGACTGCCTTATCTTTCAGCACTGGTATGGACGGGAAGGTGTTGTTAATGCATTGCACTTGCTGTACTGCTTTTATTGTAGATATCATGCTACTCCTCAAATAATCTGTTTGGTTTCCATATGTCCTGAGCAACATATAATTTCACCATGTCCTTTTCATTTTTTTATATATTAATAACTTCACTCATTTCTATTGACTCATAATGAAGTCATCAAGTAATTTTTGTTACTACTTGATAACTTTTTTTTGGTTGTAAATTTGAACGAAACACCTATTTATTTTATAATATAACTGATAATACATTTATTTTTGAAGCCTCGTAGTAAAATTAATTGACAATCTACCATTCATTGTCTTAGAATGCGTTTGATCCCCCTTAAGTTGAATACCTAGCTTGAAGTTCTAAAAAAGGTGTTGTTGTATTATTCAACTTAATTATTTGGCTTATGAAATATTTTCAATGAGTGTCAGTACGTGTTACACTTCTCTGCCAGGGAAACACTAATCTATTGTCTTCTTCCAATCAAAATATATTGGATTGAATAATGTCAATCTAAAATCTTTTCTATATTGTTTTTATGTTTGTAATTATTATTTTTAACAATTTATTTATTTTACTTGTTTCAGATGGGCAACCTCTTCTAGCTTCTGGAGGTTCATCTGGTGTTATAAGCATATGGAATCTGGAAAAGAAAAGACTCCAGTCAGTTATAAGAGAGGCTCATGATAGTGTGATCACCTCGCTACATTTTTTTGCCAATGAACCAGTGCTAATGAGTTCATCAGCAGACAACTCTATTAAAGTAAGAATTATTCTTCAGATGCACCTATGCATACATGGATTAAATTTTTTACCTTATATTTGGGAGGATATTATTTTTGAATGTAACTTTAGATGCTGGTCTGTTGATTCTGTTCAAAATTTATTAGTATAGAAAAAGAAACAAAGTTGTTTGTGTATTTGTAAGATATTTGAGACATAGCAAGTAAACTTGGATATCTGCGACTTGACATTATTTTCCTCAATGATAATAGTTTTTGTTTTCATAGAGAACTGTAAATTTATAGTGATTATAATCACCTAAGCTATATTATTATATTTTTACTGATTGACCATTGTTGTTGGCTTTCAGTGTGATGAATTTAGACTGGACTTTATTCAGGCCTTTGTGCTTTACTTGTTATTATCATGATTGAAGCTTGTGCTCATATCATTGGCCATTTTGTTTCATATTTTATTTGATGGAACAAAGAGTTTTTGTGTGATTTTTTGGTCTATTTAGCAAAGCCTGATGACAGTTTTTCAATTTTCATCTTGGTTTCTACTATTAATTAATTATACATTCCCATTCTTCCTGATGATGTACGAAAATGTCTGACTTTTATCTCCTCAGATGTGGATATTTGATACAAGTGATGGTGATCCTCGCCTTCTGCGCTTCCGAAGTGGGCATAGTGCACCTCCTCTTTGCATAAAGTAATAATTTTTCTTCAAGTGTTAATCTATATAGGAAATGTTTAACTTTGTTGCATTCATAGAAAGTAATGATTAGACATTTAGTTTTTGAAGGAATTGATTATTAATTATGCTCTGGAACAGTATTGCTTACTTGATCTCTCTATGATGTTCATCATAGGGATTTTTATATGGACAGCTATTTTTCTGAGAGAATAGTTACTTTCTATTGATAGTTTTTTCGAGATTTTTTTTTTTATTTCTTTTCTATGACAGGTTATTTTATTATTTCTAAAATGAGGATTCATTATGATGTTAATCATATGGATTACATTAAGCTATTCTTCATTTTTTAGATATTGTGAACTTACTACATAATGATTGTGATTTTTCACGTTAAATTTGGAATGTGTCCTTGTTACTTACACCTGCTAATTATATGGCAGGTTTTATGCCAACGGAAGACATATTCTTTCAGCCGGTCAGGATCGTGCCTTTCGCCTGTTCTCTGTAGTTCAGGTTTGTTATAATTTTCATTTATGGGAAAATATTGTTTTGTTCTAATTATGACTTCTCCCTCCCTGAATATTAGTTGCTATTTGTTTTTGAAAAAAAGTTTTCTTTCATTACTATTACTGTTGTTAAAGGCATTGCCACTGTGGACAGGTGATTTCCAAAACATTTACTAGAGCTGTAAAAGTGGGTCACAAACTTGTGGGTCATTTTGGTCCACCATGTTTTTAGGTCAGGTCATAATATAGAGATTCCTTCAAAGAAAAGGACACACTTTTTTATCACTCCTCTTGTATCCTCGAGGAGTTTGTTGTTTGTAGGATTCAGTTATTTTCGTTTGGTTCATGGGTGAGTGAGAGTTGGGCTGCACTGCTGCTCTTAGGAAGAGCTGGTGAGTGAGAGAGGGCTGTTCATAGTAAAAAGTGAGGGGGTTTATCTTTTTGGTTAGATAGGTGGGCTGCCCGTGGCAATATCCAATTCGACAGCTCTACTAATAATATGCATTAAAATAATAGTATTCCCTCTAGTTTCTCCTTGTATGATTTTCTAGTTATGTGGAAGCCAGTGGCACTCTGCATTCAGATATTATTAAATGTATACTTGTATTTTAATTCTCCAGCTTTTAACTTTCCTAAGCTGTTTTCATATGCATTTATTTTCCCTGCCATTGTAATGACCATACTTCATGGCTAATTTTTTTTTTGCCTCTTTACTGTGCATTATCTAGTTCAATTCCTCATATTTACAACATTGATGTATTTATTAAAATTTTGACAGGATCAACAAAGCAGGGAGCTTTCTCAAAGACATGTTTCTAAACGTGCTAAGAAACTGAAATTGAAGGTATGAGACTTGGGGTTCTTATCCTGGCTTTTCTTGCTTAACTGTGTATAAGTACTTTTGGGACTGATTACGAATGATTTTATTGGGGGAACTCTGGTTGCTTAGATCTTGTTGTGGGTTATGTTACATGTTTTGCTTTCCTTTGTTTTCCGTGAGTTTCAGATTTCCTATTTGTACACTGCCCTCTAGTTAAAATACGTCTAAGCTTTCTACCTGCCTACTCTAATTTTTAACAAGCTTGTCAGAGAAGAGTAAAAGTTGGAATTTTTAAATGTTTCAGACCTGAGATTCATATGCACATGATTTTGACAACTTGTTTATGTTGAGTGCAGTAAATCATGGTTCCTGTATGCCATGTTGAAACTTGAATGTCGGCAAAATTGAGATTGTAATTACATTTATTCTATACTACCTACTTATTAGATCGTTGATGTTTTATACCAATTAACCATGTTAATGTATATAGGTGATAATGCCTCAGTTGAGCTTAAGGTAAATGTCAACATGGGTAGGTAGAGGGGATTAAGAAGTGTATGGTACTGTGATTCTTCTATTTGTTTTTTTTCGTTTTGTTTGTAAACAATTCGTATGGAAGTAGCAGCAGTTGGTAACCCATTTTTGTTCAATTTAATGATTATGGTGCATTTAATTATGTTTGTGTTGTATTTACTGAATAATTCTTCTTGTGTGAACACTTAATTTGCAACTTGTGTTTTACACACTTTAATTCAAATTGTCTACTTATCCTCTTATATTTTGTGTGTATATCTGTTGCTCAGGAGGAAGAAATAAAATTGAAGCCTGTGATTGCATTTGATTGTGGTAAGTTCTTTCTGGCACGTTTTCATTCAGGTGTAATTTTCCTGAAGGCCAAACGTATAAATGGAACTTCATCTATTGATTTCTCGTTTATATGAATTGATTCTTTTCATTTACTAAAAGTGTTGCTAAACTGATAAAATGATTGAGGGTTATATGGCCATAGGCTTACAAAGAAGTTTGTGGTAATGATAATTTGTGTGGTCTTCTGGTCAATTTAATTAAGATTTATTAATTGTCACAATTTGGAATTCAAACTGTTTGTTTACTTTTTCCTTTGAATAAAAGAATAAAAACATTGAGACAGAGATTAGAAAGTTACTCTGAATTTGGAGGATAGAGGATCATCCATAAGAAAAACAGGTTACAAATAAAATAACAATGAGAAAGAGAAAGCATTGACGGAATGGAATAAGGTGTGTATTTTCGCATGTCTCTGTTAAGAAAAACCGCATAAAAGGTCTTGTGTTGTACACCAAATGGGCCCCTATCGTCAAATATAGTCGCTAATTTATTGTTGAGTGAAAGAAAAGTCCCTAAAATATTGTGATTAAATTGACACGTATACAGATGTAGCTTATTTATTATTGCAGCTCCAGATTTCTTTATTCGATGAATTTGTTATTTAATCTACTTTCAGAAGTATCACATCTTTTCTTTTGAAAACTTCAGCTGAAATTAGAGAACGTGACTGGTGCAATGTGATTACTTGTCATATGGATACTGCCAAGGCATATGTTTGGAGACTTCAAAACTTTGTTCTTGGTGAGCACATATTGAATCCATGTCCTGAAAATCCAACACCTGTAAAGGTTAGAAATCCCATTTTATTCAATATTTTCTGTTTCTCGGAAACCTTTGCTTTCAAAGAAGATATATGCAAATTATTATGCTTATTTTTTTTTACCTACTTGTTGCTTTGAATTCGTTTTTCTAGTAACAAAGTGTGTGGAGTAATAATGTTACAAAGTGTGTGGCGTTCTCTTAGGGTGTCAATATTTAAAAGTCTGTTGACAAATGGGTTGGTTCTAGCTGACTACTGCTTTCATATGGTAACAGGCTTGTGCTATCAGTGCTTGTGGCAATTTTGCCATTCTAGGGACAGCAGGTGGTTGGATTGAAAGGTTTAACCTTCAATCTGGAATTCGCAGGGGTTCTTACATTGACATTTCAGAATCAAGAAGCTGTGCTCATGATAGTGAAGTAGTTGGAGTTGCTTGTGACTCAACAAATACTCTCATGATTAGTGCAGGATACAAAGGAGATATAAAGGTCTGTATTTGCTGTTTGAAGATACTCTAATTTCCACTTGTTAAAGTTAATAGAAAGAAATCATAATCACTTTGGTTAGCAGAGCTACATTGTACAGGAAGTTCTCATATAATATATATAATTGCAGGTTTGGGATTTCAAAGAACGTGATCTTAAATCCAGATGGGAGATTGGCTGTTCAGTTGTTAAGATTGTGTATCATCGTTATAACGGTAAATAGAATATTTTATATTACTTTTCGTATTCCATTTTCCATATTTGTTTTTTTGTAATTCTTATGTCTGGTTAAAAAATAAAATGTAAAATGTATGGGAAAAGAAATTCCTACTGTATGGGTCATGAAGTGATTATAGGGTTTTATTGATTTTTAGGTCTCCTGGCTACAGTAGCAGATGATTTAACAATTAGATTGTTTGATGTGGTGGCTCTTAGACTTGTGCGTAAATTCGAAGGTCACACGGATCGAATAACAGATTTGTGCTTCAGTGAGGACGGGAAGTGGCTTCTGTCATCTAGTATGGATGGAAGTCTTAGAATTTGGGATGTAATCTTAGCAAGACAGTTAGATGCAATACATGTTGATATACCTATCACGGCGTTATCTCTGTCCTCAAACATGGATATATTAGCAACTACCCATGTTGATCAAAATGGGGTATACTTGTGGTGAGTTTCCAGATTCATTTTCTTGGTTAATGGAACACAATTCTGGGGGAAACATTTTCTACTTTTCCAAATGTTTATTGCATCTTATTGATATTCTTTTCTGGGCCTGGATTTCTAATTAAATTATAGGACGAGAATACTGATTTTCTCTTAAGTGAATATCATTTTCTAGAATTGCTAGAGATGTATGATTATCTGAAGTAACATTCTCCGTATAAGACATACTATCATATTTATATGGAATAACAGAAAGACTGATTTTATGTTTCTGAAAGGTGCAAATAATACTGAATGTGAAAATTGTTACTTTTTCGAGTTAATGACTTTGAATAAGAAACCGGTTTTGATAGTGAGAAATTTTGTCAGGGTAAACCAGTCAATGTTCTCTAGTACTTCAAACATAGATTCGTATGCAAGTGGAAGAGAGGTTGTGAGTGTCAAATTGCCATCTATTTCTTCTGTAGAACGTTCTCAAGATGAGCATTCTGAAGAGCCGGTGAATGCACCCCAACCTAAAGATGACCTGGATTTCCCAACTCAAGATAAGCAAATACCTGAGTTGGTTACACTTTCATTGCTGCCTAAGAGCCAGTGGCAGAACTTGATCAACTTAGACATTATAAAGGTCTTCATTTCTCAATAGTATTACTTCTCATGATAAAATTTTCTGTATTTTTGTTTTCTATTTTTACTTTTAATTACAAAAAATGTCATTATTTTCCAGAGTTTGTATATGAATTATGGAAAATAATTTAAAAATATGTAACAAATGGACAAAATGGTGACATTTTTGTAATTAGATGTAAAGAAATGGAAACAACTTCTCCAAATCAAATATTCCCTTTTCCTTGAATTTCATTTATATTTTCTGCCATGGTAATGAATGACATGTATTTTATCTTGCTTGTTGAATTACAAACAACTAAACTCCAGGTTCGCAATAAGCCTATTGAGCCTCCAAAAAAACCTGAAAAAGCTCCATTCTTCTTGCCTTCTGTTCCATCCCTCTCTGGGGAAATATTGTTCGAGTCGGAAAAGTTGTCATTGAAGGAGAACGATGAAACAGAGGTTAGGAAACAAATGAAGACATTATCAGATATGCCACAATCACGTTTTCATTATCTTCTTCAATGCTCAAAAGAGACAGACAACTGTAAGGCCTCAGCTATTTTATTTTTATGTGCATGATGCGTAGATTGTGGTTGATTAATTATAATTTACTTTCTCGGAAAATGCTTAATGCAAGCATCTCTAAAATTTAACATTCCACATTGTAGATGCAGCGTTCACTGATTATATTAAAGGATTATCTCCATCAACTCTGGATATGGAGCTTCGAATGTTTCAGATCATTGATGATGATGATGATGATCAGCAAGAAGCAGAGAAGAGATCTGAGTTGGTATCTATTGAATGGCTTCTGGATTATTTTATTCATGAACTTTCCTGCAGAAATAATTTCGAGTTTCTACAGGCTGTCATCAGGCTATTTTTAAAGGTTAGGGACTTCACTCATTGTCGGCCAGTTAGTGTTTACTGATTTCAAATGATTGTGATTTTATTGGTTGCTGCCTGTTTACAATATTTCTTCATCTTGTCAGATTCATGGTGAGACAATTCGGCAGCAGTCATGCTTACAAGAAAAGGCAAGGAAACTTCTTGATATTCAATGCATGGTATGGCAAAGGGTAGATAAATTATTTCAAAGTTCGAGATGTGTGGTCGGCTTTCTTAGTAATTCTCAAATTTAGGTGACAATTTTAACTTGCAATGCCAACCCTCTAGAGTGATATTTAAGGCACTGTGCGTGGACATGCATTTGAGCCTTCTTTTTAGTTGGATTTATAGAGAAGTGAGAGCACCAAATTTGTTAAAGCTGGTGGATGAGGTTTCTTATCATCGTTGTCAAGTTTGACGGTGATCATAGCAAGAAATTCTTGTAACGGGATAAACTAATATCGTACATCATACTATACAATTTTTGTAACATGCAATTTTGTATCAGCCGAATTAAAATTTAAATGTTCCGTTAATGCTCTTTAATATAGTTTTTTCAGCAAATTATGCTTTATGCTTTCTCTTTTGCCTTCTCTATTTTAGCAAATCATACTAATGAGGACAGCCGTTGGACTTTATCAACATTTCTTATATTTTAAATGTGTAAAAACTAAAATAGATGAGACTTGAAAGAGTTCAAGAGAATATATTTATGGTTTCGATTGACAAATTTTCGTGCATGAATGAGGAGTTGTTATTACTTTTTTCAAGTATATAATGATGTAATTAGATGCTTGATCAATTTTTTACTATTAATAATTGAAATCAGTTCATGGTACTTCGTTACTATATTAAAAAAAAGTGTTAGAAACATTTATATCATTATAGAATGAATGTTGTTATTACTTTTTTCAAGTATATAATGATGTAATTAGATGCTTGATCAATTTTTTACTATTAATAATTGAAATTAGTTCATGGTACTTCGTTACTATATTAAAAAAAAGTGTTAGAAACATTTATATCATTATAGAATGAATGTTGTTATTAAGAAAATTTTGTTTACATATTTTGTGAATATTATTTTAAAATATTCTAGAAAGAATACTTTAAAGCAAGGAATTTTATTTTATACAAGAAACTTTTACTTTCTAGGATTTCGAAATTCTTTCTATACATCCTTGAGTCTTATTCTTATAACACTTCATTTAAAGTTTTTTTTTTCTTTCTATCTCTCTCCTTAGCTGTGTTTCAAGAAAAGGAAAATGTGTATCAAATGAGAAAATGACATGCCAAGAACATGAAACTTATCCAATGATTGTGTTACTCTTGATCCTTTGCTGGGACAAAGCAATTTACATTTTCCATCCGTGGTTTATTTCACAGAAGTTTTCCAATAACTACACACGTTGGTTTGCCAACAAACAAGGTAGATAAGTATGCGAATGTAATTATTGGAATGATATAGAGAAGCATAAAATAAAGATCCCAGGACGTAATTTACATGATTATTATGTTCTTGCTCTCCACCCTTTACTTGTTAGGACAACACAATATGCGACTTCGATATTCTCCAAGGGCCCATATTGGGAATATGTTTCTATACGCAGAGTAACTGATAGTACAATTCTTATTGAACACTCCCATGATTTCCTACATAACATCATATGTATTTCAGAAATATACATATTAGATGAAAAAATATTCTCAAAATAAATGTAATGATGAGTTTTGTATGAAAGCTATACAAGATTAGCAGAAATTTGCATTCATAATTTTATATTACTGTGATTGTGAGTTACCTGTTGGGGAAACTCCCCATTTTCCATTTGTGAATTGATCAAAACCTTGGCTGCACGATGCAATGGGATTGGATCTCTTTGACCCTACCATAGAATAAACACTAACTTTATAGAAGTCTGTTCTCTCATTTCACCTATGATTGATTCTATAAAAGAATATGTTCTGCACATTGAACTTGGTATACCTGTCCTGCTTCAATGAGTGCCAACATAGCCCATGCAGTGTTCACGACATGAGACTTGTTTCCTTCTAGATTCATGTAAACCTGTTTTACTTCTACTTTTAATTAGTGTACTTGTCTTTGACAAAAAATTATAATATGCAAAATCAAAGAAGAGTATCTATATTGAGAAAAGCATATGATTACCAGAAACAATTCTTTTCGAGTTTGAAATAAGATCATGTTAGACATGGTTACGAATACAATGACGCTGAGAATGTATACAAGTTACCTTTTGTTGACATGCAATATAGCTTTCTCCCCACCCACCGGAAAGTTGCTGATTTGAAAGCAAAAAATCACATGCTCTTCTAATGCTGTGGTCATCTTGGTACCTTTTCCCTGCAGCTATGAGTCCCTTTATTCCAAACCATGTTCCATAGGTATAACAGATTCCCCATGACCCGTACCTAGTTAATTAATTACAAATATTTTGAAATTTGCAAGGGAAAGAATATCTAAGTTCATTCTCTACGCTTTGTTCATAAAGCATTTAGCATCATCATTACATTTCAAATATCATGAGTTTATTCCTTATGACATTTCAATAGAAATGAGTTTGAGGAGAAACAAAGCAAACCATGAACCATCAGCTAATTGTATGCTTTCGATGTAGCTTGCTGCCTTAGCAATGCAAGTTTCTATTTCCTTCCTTCTATACGTTGGATATCGTCTTCTGAATAATGCAAGACCTTGAATTATTGATGATGTGCATTCTACACACCTATAACAAAATTATGAACTCCTAAATTTGACACAATTCTAAAAAAATATATTCTAACTCTGTATAAATTATAAGAAACCACATGTTAAACATACTGATAATCTATCATGATATCTTCAAATGTTTCTGCTGGATTCATTTTCTGTCACAAAAATCAATCGTATTAGAAGATTGAAAATATAGCTGTTCATTTATGAGAAAGTAATAGTTTTACCTCCAACCATGCATAAGATCTCGTGAGCTCATATGATGCAAATCCTCCATTTTTGTTCTGTTATATTATGAGTAAGAAAATTCATTAACCAATGACGCTGAAGTTTTTAAATTGACATAACAAATTGTGGTTGTAGTTGCGACCGTGGTCACTTTCAGCTATACATTGATGATACCTTAAATTATGTTTTAGCAACATCTAAACTTTTTGATATGTACCTGTAGGGATAATGTTAAATTAACAGCTTCGTATAGTTGTTCTATTTCCACTGCTTTTCCCACTGTCTCAAATGGCAAATCTGATAACAGAATGGCTGTCTGAGAAAAGGCATGTACAAACAAGTTAAACAAACGACTTAAGAAACTAATAGCTTGATGAAATGTAACTGAAAAGTTCTACCATCATCTGATTAATTCTATGTTTTTGTCCGTTAATTTAAGTAGCACTAATATTTAAGAATTGCAATTTTATTGAAATTAATGGCAAATTCATTCATCATCATCACCTTCAGGCCTTCTGCAGTGCAGTCTGTGGAAGGCCAACCATTGTCTGCAGTTGAAAAAGGCCAACCACCTTTAGAAATGTGGCGATACCAATAACTTGGATTACCAGAGCTGTTTGCTGTAATCTACACACCCAAGTTCAATGTAATTAATTATTAGATTAAATATGTTTTTAATCTTAATATGTAAGCTTGAAAGGAAAATTAAAATTCGTTTTCGTCTCAAACTGTGTTATAATGTGGTCCTCAATCTTTCAAAATGAATAGATACAATTTTTCTAATTCAATTCCATGAAATAATTTTGTTTCAGGTTGGTGGTGTTTGAACTGTTTACACATTCGAGTTCAAATATCAGTCTAGAACAATATTTATTTTTAAAATTTGAAAATCAAACTATATCAAAGATCAGAAGAAAAAAAAATTTTAATTTTACATTTAAATTTAGACATTAAAAAGATATTTGACCCTTAATGATCAATATATATTTCACACCTTACAACAACATTTAATCAATGTGCTATACCTGTGAGCACTTTATGAAATTATTTGCTCTCTTAAGCATTGAACCATATTCATCCTCAAGATTGGTAGCTAAGATTGCTTGAACAGACAAAACAACATCCCAAAATTGAGAACCATTATATCCCTGACATTCATGAACTACCTTCATTAGAATTTGCTGATCAATGTATTTAATCACAAACAAAAGTTTAAGTTAATTTAAATGCATTTGTCAATTTCTGCAGAAATAATATATAAGCGGTGTAGAACCTGCATTTTCATTCCATCCTCAGCCACCCAGAGATAGTCTTTGATTCTTGAAATGTGACACTGAAATGCTTGAGAATTGGGATTCTCCACCCAACAGCAAACCATGTTTAATACCTGTTTCATTAGGCCAGCTTGTTTGGTTGTCTTTATTCAAATTACTAAGAAAATTAACATAATGCTATCTATATGTTGTCCGGATACGGATACGACATGTATACAGACACAGAGATATGACTAAATTGAAAAAATATAGGACATAAAACATGACCTTTATATACATATTAGTTTAAAATGGTCAATTAATATATTATCAACTAATATAAAAGTAAATTTAATTTATCTATCTAATATTCGGAAAGTAAAAAATAGTGATCGTATAAAATTTAGTCTTTATTTTAATCATCAAAATCATGTTGAAAACAAAAGATTATTTTTCAAATCAGACAAAGTTTGTCTTATAAATATCGTGTGGGTATTCTATTTGTGTAAACTCGACACGCCATTTATAAGACGTGGGAGCATCAAAGTTATCTAGTTTACATCTTTGAAATATTAATATCAATGGTTTAATATAATTGTGTCCCCTAATCTGGTTGGTGTGCTATCTTTTCTTCCTTTTATTTTTGGTAAAAGGATTGCACGCAATAGAATGAGACACTTTTGGAAAGAGTTAGTTATAAATAGTCAAAAGATGATAAGTGGAAGATCTATTATGTAATAATAATAATAATAATAATAATAATAATAATAATAATAAAGAAATCCATTAGGTAACTATAAAAGAAAGTAAGACAAAGTAAGTGTCAGTTTTCTTTTAAAGAAAATCACTTCACGTGTTTATCTCTTTAGATAAGAGTGATAAAATAGACTGAAAAAAGTGGAGTGTTTTAATCCATCAATCAGTCATGCCCCTTTGTTTTACCAATATAATAAAATAAATAAATTATAAAAAAAATTATGTTTAAAGTTCTTATATATTCTTTTAAAATTTAATGTTTATAAAAAAAAGTATGTTGGCTATTTTTTATTAGTTCAGCTTAGTCTATTTATGGTGAATTGATGGCAGCTAAAATGGGTCACTATATGACTTACTTTATCATACTTATCTTTATAAGAGCATTAGGTGGTGCACATAAAATACTTTATATTGTATTATTAAGTATGACTTGAATTTTAATTTATTTTTTATAAAATTAATAGTGAATGATAAATAGGATGATATAAGAGGTAAGACGTTATCACATCATTACCTTATTAATGGGTCCAATACAAACGTAGTTTGTGTTTTCATCTTCATAGTGTATATGTTGCATTACACAATCGAGTGCTTTCTGCCTTAGCTTGGAGTAGGGCCATCGCATGAGAAGAGGTTCTCCTACATTGTCAAGAAAACTCCATAAAATATTCTGGATCATTGGACATCTATGGTACATATCTTCCTGCCATAATTACAACAAAACATATATATCATAATTATCTTATATCTTACTCAGAGTTATTGTCGTTAACATTATTGTCTTTGTTGATTAAACACTATGCTATTGATATGGATGCATAATATTTAGGTTTGTGTTTAATCTCTGATTCATTGAGATGAAGTATATATGCATTAATGAGAAGACAATATACCTTGGCACATAAAGTCTTAGCCTGATCCCAGTGAAGTATGTGATATGGAAGGGTGTAGAGCTCTTTTCTGAGGGATAAAATAGTTGCGTTGATCGGACCCACGAATCTTCTTCCATACAAGTAAGACATTGGTAGATACACCAATCGAGAGTGACACCACATCCTTCCTGGGTGGAAAGGAACACAGTAGGGAAGCACCCAAATCTCCGGTGGAATTGCCTTCATGCCGCTCCATTCGTATACGCCAAGCACCTACACCAACATTCTTATCACTTAAATTTAAATTTATGAACAAAAATAAAAAGAGTTAACTATGAATGGAGAGTTACAGAGAGCCAGAGTTTTCCCCATGAAGGAATGTGAGTGACTCCACCACGATGAAGAATCCAGGCCCTTGCTTTCTGCATGCTGCCATCTCCACCATCCACCTCTTCTCCAAGCAATCTCAAGCTCACATAGTTCAGAGCTGTACAAAACATTGTGCTGTGGCCTTCTATATGCAACCCCCACCCTCCATCTTCGTTCTGTATAAACCATAACAACTCATCCATCTTAACTCATCATATAATATATATATATTAACATTCATCATTCATATATATATATAATTCATCTATGCCTGGTGATTCAACAGATACCGCCGCATCTCGCTCTGATGCTCCCTCTGCAACACTGCATTAAGGGTCCCAGTCACCCACAATCCGATTACCTACACCAATGAATCCAGGTTAAGGAACAAAAAAATATAATGTTGCATGAAAAGAGAATGCCACCCACCAATCCAGGTAAAAGAAACAAAGGACCGCCATAGTCAGCTGGCCAGAAACCATCCTCAGCTTGCAGGGTTGAGAGACTTCTCAGGGCTGTTTTCAGTGTGCTTCCCACGACTTCCTCGTTTATATCCTCCTCCCTTTCAATCTCTTTCTTCCTCCTTGCTTCCTTCCTCTTTATGCCCTTTTCCCTTTCAAACTGTCAAACACATACGTCAATCTTCCATGCAGATTAAACACAGAAACCCAACTAGCTATGTATGCACCTGGAGTCTCATTAAGAGATCAGAACTGTGTTTATATTTGAAACGGTTCTTGTTAAATTCTTGGCGAACTTGTTCCACTGCAGCTCGCTCTTCTTTGCTTCCAAGATTTGGATCGAACTCCCAGAATTGTCTTCCCATATGGTTGTTCACGCTTCTTACCCTCTCCTCTTCCTCATTCTTCTCTGAAACCTTCAGCTTCCACATCTTAACTTACTCCCTTCTTCTCTCTCCCTCCCCTCTCTCCATGTATATGTATATATACGAAAAAGGAGAATGATTTTTTCACTACTGAATTTTGACAACTTTTTCTCATAATCTTACATGTTATTTTTTAAGTGGATTTTTATTTTTTTTCTCATTCTCAATATTAAAAATCACTTAGAAAATAACACATTATTTTTATGAAAAAATTGTCAAAATTTAGTAATAAAAATATGATCGCAGAAAGTTTCACGTCCGTCTTTTTACTTTGGAAAATGATTTTTTGACTACTAAATTTTAACAACTTTCTCTTACAATCTTAACTATCATCTTCTAAGTGGTTTTTTATTTTTTCTTTTTTTCATACTTAATATTCAAAAATCACTTAAAAAATGACACATCATACTGTAAGAAAAAGTTGTCAAAATTTAGCCGTATAATTCTTCTTTTACTTTGTGCTGTTCTCTTCTCTTTTTAATCATCTCGATCCTTTTAATTAATAAATTAATTCATGCCTGAGGACAATAATTCTAATCTCTCTCTATATATATATATATATATAATAGTAATAAGAAATAATATCAACAACGTTCAAAACAAAGGGAAAAACAAAACTGTCTACTGAATCACCTCTTTCTCTCCCTCTACTACTTATTTTTTTGTACAGGGTCTCTATTATGTGCAGTCATCGTGAACAGCCCAATAATTTCAATTTTCGCGTGATGAAAAATATATTAATTCATGTACGGGACATATCAACGGGAATTTCATCGTAAGAGTGTCGACAAATCGATCTTAATTTATTTAGATTAAATTACAAAGTCATATCACTTTATCAAGGATTTATTAATTTTTTAATCTCAATCATTAACGTATAAATAATCATATGCATCTTACACAGACAAACAGCATCACCTTGTATATTATATTCTGTACACACAAGTTTATCTGATCAAATAACTGTATGCACTTAGAATCTTCTTCTCTAATCTCTTTACCCACAGGAGAACCCAAAGCTTACTCCCTACAAATTTGTATGTACAAATTCTTTCAAATTAATTTATCCGAACAAGTTCTTAAAAAAATATAAATGAAAAAAGCTAAATAATATTATAAAAAGACTAATAAAATCGTAAGATTTGTATTGAAAGTGGTGTATATATATCTAATACAAGTATCACTCCTTTATTCTAAGAAAAATTCAGCAGAAAATTGTTCAACTTGCACAAACCCATGTATTTCAAATATTTTATGTTGAAATCGGTGTCTATGTGAGCAAATTGTGAGAGACCGACCGAAACCAAAAAACACAAAAAATAAAATTGAACACATGTCGGATTTTGATGGATACGGATAAAAATGGATAAAGAAAACGGTTCTAATGGCTATATATTGTCGGGTTTGGGTATAGATTTTTTTCAAAAGATACATGATGACTGTTTTACAATAATCATTTTCTAACAAGTGTACTGGTATGTAATAGTATCAACATGGATTTAACAAGTATATTGGCAAGTAAAAATAAATAATAGTAATTAGATAGATTCAGTGGAATAGGGGCTATGAATTGATTTCATCTCATTTTCTTCTATTACACCATTACCATTTTGTTTACTTACTATGCACATCATTCAATGTCTTGGGAGTACTATTTCTATGTAGATTTAGGTTCATCCATGAATCACTAGAACCTAAGGACTTCAAATCTAGTGTGATTCCTCAATTCCTGGTACAATGAATCCTTGCTTTAATGTGCAAGACTCGTTGAATGAATCCTTGCCATGTGCATGACATCTCCTCTGGCTACTTAAATAAGCATCAATATAGGTTGATGATTTGATTGGATCATAGTTTGAGACCAATTTCTCAACTGAATCCAAACCAGTTAAATAGATGAGGATCAAGTTATCATTAAGCATAAATCAAACCAGAAACAATTGAATGAAAGCAAAGATAAATACCCAAGAAGTCAGAATTAATTACATCAAACATGGACACGAGGGAGTTTAGCTACTCATAGAATATTACAATGCAATTACAACAACATCTACACATAAAATGTACACTAAGAGCATCTCCTTCATGCCTCACAGACCCTATTCTATCATATTGCTACATTTTGGATCCTCCACTCAATGTTTCAAATGAGGGTCTTTATTTATAGAAATTTTTGAGCGGTGCTCAACCCAACTTTTGGTAGTCAGCCATGCACCGTCTTAAGTGCTGAGCACATTCTTGTGACTCAGTCATCCATTGTCTTAAGTGCTGAGCACATTCTCTTGTGACTCATCCATGCACCACCTGAAGTGTTGAACACATATCTCGTGGTTTAGCCATGCATTGCCTTAAGTGTTGACCATCATTTTGTTGTGGCTCAACTCTAAAAGTCATATCATGGATCCTTCCTTAACCGTCTTACTGGAGCTCGACCGTAAATTTTTTGGTTCAGTTACATCGTTTTTAATTCTTCGAGAAATTACTGCAAAATTATAATAAAATCATCAATTTTTTTATTTTTCTTCTTTTTAGTACCTGATTATGTAATTAGAAGCTAAAATAGGTATTTACTTATAAAATATATCAACTAAATCATGATAAATATCAAGTTTATTTGAGAATTTTACGTATTCTAGATACTTGTCAGAACCTGACTTGACCATTAGATATCTTATACTATTATGTTAAAACTAAAAATCCTCTGACAATAATTTTAGATTTATGGAACAATTTATTTAAAAAAATTCTTAATTTCTCAACATTGCTTGTTTATTTTGTTTCTTTCAATTTATTTTTTTTCTTTTGTATAAAATACTACAACTAACGCATGACTGCAATTTTAATTATTGTATTAGTAGAGAAATAACCCTTATGCACAATTGTAAAAATTAACACACTACAACTAATGGATGAGATTGAAATTGATTTTTTATTCTATAAGAATATTTTAATAAAAAATTTACTTTTAGATATGAAATGGAAAGTGTTCAACACTTTCAAGCACGAAAATGGTCATCTACTCGTGTATAAGTTAAAGTGTTAGGAAGCTTAAAAATAATGAAATAAAGTTGCAAAAGCCACGCACGGAACTTGTTGGCCCAGACAGACAGACAGACATACATACATCAACTGTACATCCATCCAGTGGTAGTTGTTTTGTTGGTGCTTTGGTAGCTCCGCCCCGCCCCGGTGGCAGTAGATGTTCGTTATAAATTAAAAGATTTGAACGTTTCCACTGCGCGTTCCGTAATGCATTGCTGGCAGATGCTATATTTTTGTAGTGGAAGCAAATACTAAGTCAATAACCATTGCACTGCACTGCATTACATTTCTCCTTCCCCATTTCGATTAGATTTGATTGATCTATCGATCTTCCCAGCAAACACAGGTTCATGCTGTTCGAATTTTGTCACTCCACTCTCTGCACAATCGCTTAATTAGTGTCATTTGTTTTTCTATTCAGTTGCAATTGCAATGCACTCGTTTGTTCCCCTTTTCAGAAACGACAATGTGGAAGCTCAAGTTTGCGGAGGGAGGGAGTCCATGGCTTCGCTCGTTCAACAATCACGTCGGAAGACAGGTGTGGGAGTTCGATCCTAAGCTCGGATCACCTCAAGATCTCCTCGAGATTGAGAAAGCTCGCCAGAATTTCCATGAAAATCGCTTTACAACCAAACACAGCTCTGATCTACTTATGCGCTTGCAAGTCTCTCTTCTCCCTCGCTCAATTCTCTCTCACATTACTTCTTTACCTATAACTCGTTGCTTCCCTTCAAACAAACAAACAAATCAATGGATTTTATATCATATCATCTTTTACTCATTTACTAGCTGTCAAACTTGTTTCGTTTCTCGTATAAAAAAATTTCACCATTTACGTACTATACAATCGTCTTTCTTCCATATAAAACAACGCAGTTTGCAAGAGAGAACCCAATCCACGAAGTCTTACCCAAAGTCGAAGTTAAAGATATTCAGGATCTGACTGAAGACGTTGTGACACAAACATTAAGAAGGGCTGTAACTTTCTATTCAACTCTCCAGTGTCATGACGGACACTGGCCGGGAGATTATGGAGGTCCTATGTTTCTGATGCCTGGCTTGGTAAGTTATGTGTTCAACACTTCCTCTTATTTGTCAAACTTGTTATTCTGTGCTGTATTACCAATATTCTGGAAAACACTTAGCCATTTCCTACAGCATTTGCTGTTTTCATTTGGTTTGGTATTTAGATTTTTTTTTTTCTTTCATTACCGTTGATAACCATGAGATCCCTATACTCTGGGTATACAATTAAACAGGTAATTACTCTGTCAATCACTGGGGCACTCAATGCAGTTTTAACTGAAGAGCATAAAAAGGAAATATGTCGTTACCTATATAACCATCAAGTAAGGACTTCACAGCATTTTGCCCCTTGATCTATGATCTTCTCCCAGTAGTTCCCCTAATTTTAAATGTAACTGCAGAATAAGGATGGTGGGTGGGGTTTGCATATTGAAGGTCCAAGCACCATGTTTGGCTCTGTCTTGAGTTATGTTACTCTGAGATTGCTTGGTGAGGGGCCCAATGATGGAGAAGGGGAGATGGAGAAGGCACGTGACTGGATTCTAGTGCATGGTGGTGCTACCCATATTACGTCATGGGGGAAGATGTGGCTTTCAGTTAAGATGTTAACCTTATTATGATGATAGATTTGATATCGTGGTGTATTTATGTCTAATTTTGTTGTGGGATAGGTACTTGGAGTGTACGAATGGTCTGGAAATAATCCCCTGCCCCCTGAGATATGGCTCATTCCGTACATTCTGCCATTTCATCCAGGTTGTTGCTCTTTATTCCATTTTTATATGTTGTAATTTGTTCAGAGAAGACATATTAGGTAAATCTACGAAAAGGAAATGATGTGATTAAAATATTTCGGGGGTAGGAACAACCAGCCGGTTAACTGGTTAACAATGTTAATATGAGTTGCTTTTAAAATTAGCAATGCTTTTGTCAATAATCCCTATAAATGTTTAAGTGTGTTCTGATCAATTAGACTAACCTTTGTCTCTTTGTTCAAAATCTTCCCCGTTACCGCCCTCTCCCCCCTCCCCCAAAATCCCCCACACCACCTAATGTCAAGTTGAGAGGAATGAATATTTTATAGAATAATAATGGCTGTGGAATCCTGTCAAATTAATTGAGAAGCCTGAGTTTGTTGATCTAGAAATAAGTTAGTATGGGTTGAACAAGTTTCCTCAAATATGTATAGAAAATTTGTTTTCCGATGTTTATACTTCAAATTTGTTTTGTTGCTCAGTGTGTCAGAGACCTTTTGTGGTCTACTTCTGCTGTATGAATTTATGTTTTGGAAGAAAAGAGAAAGCTATTGCACAAATAAGAATATTTGTGATATAGAGCCTACATACTATGCTTGAAACTTGATATAAAACAGTTCGTATGCATTCACCATAAAGCTTAAGTTTATGGAATTGTTGATTCATGGCATGGCATTACGTCCTCTATATCAAGTAGTCTGAAGTCCGCTCCTTGCCATCTTCGATCTTATAAAAAATGGAACTTTGGCACAAGGTAGGTGGGGTTGTGCATTATCCATGCTTTCAAGTCCAAAGCACTCTTGCATGAGGGCATTTATTAGAGATGTAATATAAAATCATTTATATGCTTGCCCTTCTCATCAAAGCTTAAGTTGGTTCTTGACATATTGTATCCAGATTGTTAAAAGAAGGAAGGAACCTGTTCATGATTTCATGTGGTATATGATGTTCCTGAGAAAAACTTGATATTCCTGAATATTTTGTTAAGTGCTTTCATTATGAAATTGGTTGTCTTCTGTCATCTTGAACATAGTTTGATGTTCCACTCATTCTTTTGTAAGCTTGGAAATAAATAATTTTTTTTGTCTTACAGGAAGGATGTGGTGTCACTGCCGGATGGTCTATTTACCAATGTCCTACTTATATGGAAAGAGGTTTGTTGGCCCAATCACACCAACAATATTATCTTTGAGAAAAGAGCTTTATACTGTACCATATCATGATATTGACTGGGATCGAGCTCGCAATCTGTGTGCAAAGGTTAGTGAAGCCGCTAAACTGGGTCTATGAATATATTATATAATTGTTTCACTAGCATTTTTAATTTGAGACCCACAATAGAATATCCTTGATCTACTCATACTAATCATTTCATTGAAAGTAGCATTCGGACATTACCCCTCTCTCTTTGGCTTCTTTTTCTGGTGAAACCATATGTCGGGTTTCCTGGTCATTTGATGCCGGAACTTGCGTGAGCATTACTCTTATGTCATCACCACCACCAAATCTTGTCACAACAATGGCCATCATGATGTTACTATTACTACATCCTACTTCTTTTGTCACTTCATAACCAACTTGTTGCTATGAATTTTATTTTATCACAATGCCAACGATATCCTTATGACAAACTTTACTCCCTCTGTAACGCCTTGGTATAGGCTATCATTTATAGTGTCAATAATGATTTTTATATCTTTGGGGATGAACCATTTGGTCTTGAAAGTTGGGCAATGCACAAACCAACACTTCCATGTGCTAAATGGGTTAGCAATAATTGAACTCTTGATCTCTTGGTTATGGGTGAAGTTACAAATATAATTTTGGGATTTTATCTCTCAAACTTCCAGCTACCAATTTATTAGTGCTGCAGATAAGAATTACAGATGGATTATCTTTGCTCTTGTGCAGGAAGACTTGTACTATCCTCACCCACTCGTGCAGGATATTCTTTGGGGATCTTTACACAATTTCCTCGAGCCAATTCTGATGCATTGGCCTGGCAAAAAGCTAAGGGAGAAGGCTCTTACTTCAACAATGGAGCATATACATTATGAAGATGAGAATACACGATACATATGCATAGGTCCTGTAAATAAGGTAATTGTTTAAAGTAGTCAGGCAACTAGGACCTCCTTTCAAATTGTTGATCGTTCTTTAAATTTCCAGCTTTTGAGTAGAAGCATGAGAATACTGACATTCTGCTAAACTATTGGTTGGTAATTTTCCTATGCTGGGCTGACTGTTTATGTCTTTTACCTCAATTTTTTTTCATTTATATTTTTTATGGATGCCTGAGCTGGCCTTCCATTCTCCACTTATATGGATTAATTTATATTTCCATCGAAAGCAGTAAATACTTAGGAATACTAACTTATTTTATCATTCTTAATGATTATTATTCAGGTGTTAAATATGCTTTGCTGCTGGGTGGAAGATCCAAATTCTGAGGCCTTCAAATTGCATCTTCCAAGAGTTTATGATTATCTATGGATTGCTGAAGATGGAATGAAAATGCAGGTGAATATATAAATCAACTTATTTTCACCTTGTCAAAGTGATTAAGTAATTTTTTTTATTCTATTGGACATATTCACAGATGATTGGGAATAATATAGAGATACTATACTATAATGGTGTCTCCTTATAATGTAATATGTGGACTAATATTACTGCACAAATGAGCTTTTCTTAATGTCCGATGTTAGAGTTTATTAAAAAAGAGTTACAAATTTAACTTTTAACCATTTTTTTTGTTGCAGGGCTACAATGGAAGTCAACTATGGGATACTGCTTTTGCTGTCCAAGCTATTATATCAACTAACCTCATTGAAGAATTTGGTCCAACTATAAGAAAAGCTCATACCTATATTAAGAACTCCCAGGTGTTCTTTTGCATTTATCATTATAAATCACATTGATTTCCCCTTGTTAATAACAAATTTTCTCGTTTGAAAGGTTTTAGAAGACTGCCCAGGTGATCTTAATAAATGGTATCGTCACATTTCAAAAGGTGCTTGGCCTTTTTCAACCGCAGATCATGGATGGCCAATTTCTGATTGCACAGCTGAAGGACTGAAAGTAATTATTGATAAAAACAAGTTAGTCTTTCTTATTTGATTCTTCTCTCTTGATTCATGTTTTTTCTTTTTCAGGCTGTTCTATCATTATCCAAAATTGCACCAGAAGTAGTTGGTGAACCATTGGAGGTGAAGCGATTATATGATTCAGTAAATGTCATTCTCTCACTACAGGTAGCTAGACTTATCATGATTTGAACCAGATAATCTGAATTGTTTGAGAAAATATACCATGTATATCATTTTATGCTATTACTTGTATACCATAATACAGTGGTGTGTTTACATATGTACTTTCTCATTCATTTCAACTGGCCTAAACGTATAGCGAGATGCTATTAGCCTTCAGTTTGGGAATGAACTAAACTTAGTTTCCATTGCTTTGATGAGAGCTTTCACTATCATTTACGTAGCTGCTCACCATTTTGACTAATAATTTGGATGCAATTTATGTGTGTATATTTGCCTTTGTAAGCTGTATCATCTATTCATGTTTTGAGTCCAGTGAATTGATTCTTTTAGCTTGGTAATTTGGTCAATTTTATTACTTGAGTTATGATCTATATAAGAATATAGTAGAAGAGACAAAAGTGGATTTATTTTTTATATATATTTTATGTGTTTGTTTTCAGTTTTTAATTATCCACACACATTATTTTAGCTTCGTGATTTGGGCAATTTTAATATTACTATATATACAAGAACGTAGAAGAGGTGAAAATGAGTTAATTTTTTACATATATTTACTGTGTTTATTTCCTATTTTTAAATTCAAAAGCATTTTCCCTATCTTTGCAGAATGAAGATGGTGGTTTTGCAACATACGAGCTTAAACGATCTTATAATTGGTTGGAGGTACTCCACTTTTATCATTTAGCCTATTCTCATTAGATTTTAGTATATGTTCTTTGAAATGTGAAATGTGTGATGGCAGGTTATGGATATTGATCTTCCTACAAGAATAACAATATCCATATTTCTTGTTTTAAAGCTTCTAATTTAAAGGCAGTGTTCCTTGAGTTCCCTTTATATGTTATGAAATATGTTACCTTGTAATAAATTCCAATAATAATATATCTTCTTTTAATTTCACTAAAGGTTTATCTGTATTCTCCTTTCTATACAAATGAATTATGATTGAACATTGGAAATAAGCAGCTAGATTATTTTAAAATCATATAACAAGTTGAAAAGCACAATTTTGGATTGATGCTATGAAAGAAATTACGAGTTGAATAATAGTTTATGAACAATCCTTTTTCTGGTTTCATTGGATTTACCCTTAGGTTTCATAATTATGGCTCAATAACTGATCCTGAGAATTTGGGCAGTTAATTTTTGGATTAATTTTTATATATAAGCTCAAAATGTTGATATTGATAATGCTCTCTCTGTTGTCAGTTAATCAATCCGGCTGAAACATTTGGTGACATCGTTATTGATTATCCGTAAGCTATCAAATGTTTGTTAAATATCAGTTTTTGTATTTATCTTTTATTCCTCTTACTCCACTATTTTAATTTTTTATTTTAACTTGATGGTTCCTTATGTGCTCTATAGTTATGTGGAATGTACATCAGCAGCAATTCAAGCTTTGGCATCATTTAGGAAATTATATCCTGGACATCGCCGAGAAGAAATACAATGTTGTATAGAGAAAGCTACTGCCTTCATTGAAAAGATACAAGCTTCAGATGGTTCATGGTATGCTTCTCCCATTTGGGAATTTTCTACTGATATTGTGTATAATGGTGAAGTGTGTTTTTTGGGTATTCATACATCTCATATTTGGTCTACGTTTTTTTTTCCTGTCTGCTTCTGTTTCTGCATGGATTTGAACTTTCTTTGTTAAGTAGATCTCTAATCACTCAAACTGCTAAACAGGTATGGTTCTTGGGGAGTTTGCTTCACTTATGGTGCTTGGTTTGGGGTAAAAGGATTGATTGCTGCTGGAAAGAGTTTCAGTAATTGCCCAAGCATCCGGAAAGCTTGTGAATTTCTGCTGTCCAAGCAGCTGCCTTCCGGTGGCTGGGGAGAGAGCTATCTGTCCTGTCAAAACAAGGTCAACTTTGTTATTTCTAACGTCAATATCAGTTTTTTTTTTACTGCACAATCTATGGCAAGCACCAACTAGTCAATGTTTGTATGACCAGTGTCTTGTGCTTAAAGGATTTTATAGGATATGATCAAATATTAGAATATTATTCATGATACTTAGTTTATAGTTTAATTCCCTAAAATGCGATGATGACACTTGTAGGGCCATAATTTAGTTGTTGGCATAACTTTAGACTGTATAAATGTACCCTTCTTATCTGAGTCAATGAACGAAGAATATTGCCGACCAAAAAAATCGAATGAAGAATATCAATGTTTATGCTTTATCTTCTTTATGGCTTTAATGGTAGAATTTTAGGGTATTTTCCATAGAAAGTTATCTGCTATTGATCATGGTAGAATGAATTCCATAACAGCGGGTATCGAATTTCAGTACCCAACTGACAGCCCGTAGTTTACTAACTCATTTCCTATGTCCCAATTAAGTCGACTGGATTTTATTCGGGATGTCCATGTCAACTAAGCTGGCAAGGTAGCATCAAATGCGTTCTGGGGAGTTAACTATACAATGAAATTAATAGCATTAGTGGATTAAAAATTTCACAACTTGTTTTAAACACCGAGGGAAATGCAGTATTATCTCAATTTCTGTGTAAAACATAAATTTCATATCTGTCCTGTCCCTAGAGAAGTGGATGTAGTAGTTAGTTGTAAAATAATATCAAGAAGATGAAATGATGAACATAACTATTACAGGTGGTTGTGGAAATGTAATTTGCATCAACACCGAGCTGGATTGCTTTCAGCAATTTAATTGATGAGATTTCTTGATTAATCTTTCTAACAATTTGTCTTCAGGTGTATTCAAATCTGGAAGGCAACAGGTGTCATGTGGTAAACACTGGGTGGGCTATGTTGGCTCTCATGGATGCTGGACAGGTATGAAGCAAAGTTTACCACTTTTGTAATGCAGCCATTGTATTTCATTAGTTTGTTGCACAGCACCCATTTTTCGGCGTAGGACAATTAATCATTGGTTTTAGAAAGAACGATTCTGATTTTAAGTTAAGCAGTTTAGAGTACAAGGGTGATGCTGGGAGCAACGGTAAGGTTGCTGCCCTGTTCTGTTTTAATCTTGGAAATAGCTTCTCTGCTGGCGAGGGTTAGGCTGCTTACATCTACTCTCCCCAGTCCTAATTAGTTGGAAGTCTCTTGTACTCAGCCACCCTTTAAGCTCAGATATAGATATGCCCGTGGCTGAATAAATTTATAATATAACAATATAATTAATCGTACTAATATCGTCATAAAATATTATATATCATGTTAATATGCTGTTTAGTTTTTCTATCTTCATTTCCTTTCCGTGATGTGTGATAACAGCTTGATTGGAGCTTAAAGATAATGTATGAAAATGATCAGCTATCTTCCTCTACCTTTAATTGGTAGTTGATGTGCTTATAATTATGTCCATGCCAAATGTGATGAAAGTTTGACATTTTCCCAAATAATTGGATACTTTGTCGATGGATTCTGCTTTACATCCTTATATCTGACCCTTCCTTATCGTGCCGGAGAAATACAAAATAATGATGTCGAGATTGTACTTATGTTGTTCCACTGCCTTGTTAATAATGTAACAGGCCAAGAGAGATCCGATTCCACTGCACCGGGCAGCTGCATACTTGATAAATTCCCAAATGGAGAGCGGTGACTTTCCCCAACAGGTATGAAGCCATACTTTGTTTTTATTTACTACTTACATTGTGTATTGCTTACAAAAAGTGTTTAAATGTGTAAAGTAATTGGAGTGGGAAAGTAAGCATATGCATCTATTCCTGATTTAAAGTTATTTAAAATTATAGTGATTTTAATTGAAATCAATAGTAGATGATGCATCTTTCTTCGTTTGTTTATTATTCACTTTAAGGAAAAGACTGCATAGTTGACTTCGTCAGCAGTTTAAATAATTTTGACCTTACTTTATCATCACTTCAGGAAATAATGGGAGTCTTCAACAAGAACTGCATGATCTCATACTCTGCTTACAGAAACATATTCCCCATCTGGGCGTTGGGAGAATATCGATCCCATGTATTGCAAGCTCGTTAATATCGACTTAGTTAGGTGTCGTCCCAATTATTTCGACTTGTAGACATTAAAAGAAAAAATTATTATTATTATTATTATTATTTCGACCTATTTTTCTTTTTATTTCCATGCCTCTCTTAAAATGCTTGTGACTAACAAGTTTAGTTGTCAGCTAAAAAGAAAGCAGAGCAAACTGGTGGAGAATGCCTGTAAGTTTTTTCTATCACTCACTCTTAAACGTCTCTCTTGCTTTCCCTGCGACAGAGGAATTACATACATACATAAATAGAGATATAAATGTTTGTCACTGCAATAAATACATACATACATAAATCGAGATCAATGTCAACCTAAATAATTGTATTTGACATCAACCAACCAATGGAAAACAGATTAATCTCGACAGAGAAAATCTTGTAAGGGTGTATGGTGTATTTGGTTCACTGGAGAATTGATTACTCAAGAATTGATTAATCAATTTTCCAACGCAGAAGTAAGAATTAGTTGTTTCTCATTGAATCTTGAATTTTTATTCTTTAATTGATTCTGGAAAACAAACATGTATTCATTTATTCATTTTGCGTTAGAAAATCAATTCTAATTAATTCTATTTCAATTTGACTCAGAACCAAACATGCACTAAATATCAATTTAAAAAACCAACAAACCTCAAAGACAATCAATTTTAGCATTTTTTTAATTTTTAACAATTACTTGATATTTAATGTTTCTTTTTTATTTGGTGGTAATTCAAATTGAAATACTTTAACCAAGTAAAAATTCATATGTATCTTCATTCTCAAACTTAATTAATTTTCGATTTTTGTATCATTCTCATCTTCATTGGATAATAGCTATAATTACACTCGTGCTTCTACCTACACCTTTACTTTTTTTGAATATTAATTAAATAATTTTTTCTAAAAAATTAAAAAGCACACTAAAAAAACATAATATTATCAAAATTTCATATATAAAAGTTCTAGGGATTTATACAAAATGACACTTCAACGGAGAGAGTGAAATATGATGTGAAATTGAAATTGTGAGAATTAAATATTATAATGTAAAAGAATAAATAAAAAATAAAAATATTAAAAAAAATAATAATCAAATGCGTGTCTTTTAACTATTTGATTTAATGAAAGGTATAATTAGTCGCAACGTACCCAGTTTCGTCCCAATGTGTCTAAATGGTACTCGCTTTTAACTTTGTATCTATTTAGTACCCAAATTAGTTAATTTGCATCAATGTGGTCCATCCCGTTAACTTTTCATAAACGTCGTTAACAAATCTGTGATTTGGCATTGCAGAACGGATATGTGTCAATGAAAATAATTGTACAGTGGCAATTTGTGGATAACGTGTCATGCCCTGTTGAATTGATTGTCCCAATTCAAAAAGCCCTAATTTCCCATTCCCATCTTCATCTTCTTCTTCATTTTTTCCCCGGGAAGCTGATTTGTTGCAGGGGTAAGGTGGCGCGTGAAGTGGGAAATTTCGCATGGTTTTAATCATTCGTGGTCGTCTTGTTCGTGTGGGTCACATAATCACAGCGTTTCTTCTCCTGGTTCTGTATCTGGGTCAGTGGGTGGAATACCACATCTCCTTCACATTGACATAACCCATCTCCTTCACATTGACATAACCCATCTCCTTCAGAATACCCAAAACACCATTAAATTAAACCACGCAAAACATTCAACCACTAACCCTAAACCCCACCATCCCAACAACAAATAATGCAATCAACGACAAAAACAAATGGTTTGTGCACCTACAATCCCAAATAGCTGCCAATTTGATGTTAATTACACCTTCAATTTTGTCCACAACGCATGAAATGACCCAAATTTCGTAAACCCTAACTCCAGAAAACCCCTATTCTATTCTATTCCCAATTCATTTTCTTTTCAATTTCCTCTTACGCTGCACTGTTCCACATCACACACTACTCTCGTGCCACGTCATAACATTTTTTCTCAGTTAATTGGTCAACTCAGTTAGACGTTATCTTATTGGCTTAATTACTCGGATCATACCCGGTTAGACTCGAAAATTTCAAAATGGTACCCGCTTTGAACTTTGTCTCAATTTGGTACCCAGTTTCGTTTATTGCATCAATGTAGTACATATTATTTGACGTCGTTAAGCTGGTTAACGTCTGATTTATTACTGTGTGTAAAATAAAAAAAATTGACTGACGTGGCAAGAGTGGAGTGTGTGATGTGTCTTAGCGGGAGGATTAGTTTGTGTAGATCAGAATTAGGTTATGATTTGGGGATTTCTGGAAGAGAGAAGTCCGTTCGTCCGCGACGCGAAGAGTGAGGTGCGTCACTGTCCAATTGAGGATTTTGTTGAGAACGACGTCCATTTGAGCTCGGGTGAAAGGTGCGCCACTATCAAATTTTTCATTCTGTGTGTTGATTGAAGTTTGTCGAGGTTGTAGGGTTTTTTTGATTAATGGTTTCTATTTTTGAATATTGCGATGATTCGATGGTGGGGTTTAGTGTTTTCAGTTGTTTAATGTTTTGTGTGTTTGAATATTGTGCGTTTTTGGTGTTATGTGGTTAATGGATGATTTGTATATTACTTTTAGTTGATAGTGTGGTCCCGTGTTTTTTTGAGCTTGTGGTCCCCCATTGTAATTGGTTTGTCGGTGTGGTAGTGGTATGAAATGTAATATTGGCTTTATTGGGTGGGTTTTTTGAAAATTTTCAGGGTTGTATATATATAGCTTTGTGTGTTGACATGGATGATGAACATTTCAAAGTGGTATTTCACCATGGGGGAAGGTTTGAGAGGAATGGGTCACTGCAATACGTAGGAGACTTAAGTATTTTAGCATGTGACCCAGACACTTGGAGTTACTTTGAGATATTGGGTATTTTGAAGGAAATGGGTTATGCAAATGTAAAGGAGATGTGGTATTCAGTTGGGGGAGGATTTGTTTTGGAAGGGAGGTTAGAATTATTGTCTGATGACCGAGGGGCATGTCATATGGTGAATATAGTAACTCTCAATGGTCAAGTTCATTTGTATGTTGTGCATAGAGTGGACGAACCTCAAGTAGTTAATATGTTAGAATATCATCCTATTGAGGTTGGGGCTGACGTTAATGTGCAGAATGGAAGTGAGGTACATGTTGATGTGGAGGTGAATGATGGTCCAGCTGAGGAAGTGGTGGGGGTGAGTGAGGGTCCTGCTGGAGAAGATGTGAGGGTGAGTGAGGGTACTGCTGAGGTTGATGTGGGTGTGAATGAGGGTCAAGTTGAGGTTGATGTGGAGGGGGTTGAGGGTCCAAATGTGTGGGAAATGAATACCAACATAGAAGTCATGCCACCAGCTAAACGAATCTTACCAGGGAGACCAAAAAAGAAATGCAGACTTGAGTCTTGGGAATTAAGAAAAGATGACATGCGAGTCAGACAAGGTGGGACACAAAAGAGGTGTGCTATATGCAGACAGCTTGGCCATAAAAGAAATAGTTGCCCCTAAGCACCTGAACCAGATGAGTCTGCAACTCAGGAACAAACACAACCACATAATGACTCTGCAACAGAGGCACCAGAGGCACCAACACAGCCACCAGCAGAGGCACCAGCAGAGGCACCAACAAAGGCACCAACAGAGGCACCAACACAGCCACTAACACAAGCACCACCAGAGGCACTCACACAAGCACCACCACAGCCACTCACACAAGCACCAGCAGAGGCACCAACACAACCACTAAATGAGACAAATCCACAACCAACAAATCATCAAGTTCAGCAGACACCTCCACGCAGACAACCTGCAAAAACTTTGGGGAGGAAAAAATTGCCATTCAGGAGAGGAGTTGCTTGGAAACCATGAAGTTTGTTGGGATGATGTATTTTGATGTGCACTTTGACATGGTTTTTTTTGTTTGAACTGGAATGTGTATTTTGGGATGATGTATTTTGGGATGATGTATTATCACTGGAACTTCTTTATTTTCTAATGGAATGTGTATTTATCAAATTCTGTACTACTACAATCAGTGTTCATATGTTGTGTTTATTGCCAAATACCCTTTCTTAAGTTCGAATAAATAATAGACAGAAGAATGAAGATAACAACTGAAACTTCTCATTCATTTAAACTTCCACTAAATTACAATCATTGTACAAAAAACAACCCACAAATTACAATGATTCCTCTTAACACTAAATCACTTCAACGAATTTTAAACAACGCAAATACAAGGATGATGTTAACGAACCCCAAAAAAAAAATCATCCCAATTAAAAAGTTAACCCATTTCTCATAATCTATTACGGCTTTCTCCAGATCAGTAATCTTTTTGCTTTGTCTTCCAATAGTTGCATCCCTTTCATCCACATTTTCTTCATTGCACCATTTAAAGTAATTGCATCCTTTGAAACCCTCATTTGCACTTCGCTGTTCAAAAATACCAATCAACAAATGTCCTTAACATCTACCTCTACTCTAAGAACTAAACTAAGCAGAATCATAGCTCAAATCTTATAGTTAGGGCAACCCCAGAATTGTTTTCCCCCATTCTTTATTGTTCTTGCCACCCTCAACACTGCAATCTCCCCACAATAACAAGTTGGAGATCCATCTGATGACGCACACCACCCAGGAAGACGAGAGACGTTGTGGTTTTCTGACCCACATGAACAAGAAGAACAACCCTGGCTTCGTGCGCGAGACATTTTGTTCGACGAATTGAATGCTCTACGATGAAGAAAAAGATGAAAATGGAGATTGGGGCCAAACCATTGTTAGGTCAAACATTCAATCACACAACTTATTTAAATAAATCCACTGTACACGTTAACAGCTTAAATGCCACTGTACAATTACAAATTGTGACACGTATCAGTTATACTATGCCACGTCACCTGACTCTTAACGACGTTTGTGATAATTTAACGGGAGGTACTACATTGATGCAATAAACGAAACTGGGTACCAAATTGAGACAAAGTTCAAAGCGGGTACCATTTTGAAATTTTCGAGTCTAACCGGGTATGATCCGAGTAATTAAGCCTATCTTATTTAACGGAGTTAACGAAAAGGGACCACATAGATGCAAATTAATTAATTTGGGTACTAAGTAGATGCAAAGTTAAAAGCGGATACCATTTAGACACATTGAGACGAAACTGGGTACGTTACGACTAATTATACTTTAATGAAATTAATATTTGTATTATAGATACAATACATTGAACAAGACCACACAAATAAAGCAATGTGTAATCAATATTGTAATAAAATAGAAAAAATTTAATTGAACTTTGTGAATACTAAACAAGTACAATAGCAATTTAGAAAGAGAATGAGCAATTATGTGGTGAAAGAAATAAATAATGATTTTAAATGAAACAAAACTAAGAGTAACATAGAACAAAGAAGTTAAGTTTTTTCCGTTACTAATAAGGTGAGTGTTTAAGACTTTAAAATAAGAACAAGTATAAGAGTATAAGTTTCGAAACAAATAAAAGAATAAATTTGAAGATGAAGACGAGGACAAGAACAAGAACGGGATAAATATACACAAACATATATCATTCACATACTCAATTTTAAAAATTGGATCTTATAATAATCAAATAAAATTTTCGTCCAAATCAAATGGGTCTAATAATAGTAATATAAGTTCAAATTATTTTATTATACCGATCAAATAAACTAATTTTTTTATCAATCCAAACAACTACCGTTTTCATTCTCTTTCTCTTCTTTTCACTGGGTAGTGAACATACCTTCATTCGTTTATGGGTGGTGAACATTTAAAAGATGTGGGGTTGTGTTTAACAGTGAGCATGATGACGAAGGAAGAAAGGTGGGTCCATAAAGGAAAACAAAAAGACGTTAATGGAGAGAGAAGCAAAGCAATGTGCAATGTTTTGGAGAGAGGTTTTTAGGGTTATGAGTAAGAGATGATGAAGTTGAGATTTATGAGGAACAGAATTAACAAATGTGTACGTGGGTTACAAATGGATTCAAATTCACACTTTTCACTACGCGCCCATATTCTTATTTTATCTAAAAAGTCACTTTTGTAAAGATAAAATAGGTGAAAAAAGCAATTGCCTAGATGTGGAAGTGTAGGAAGAGGCTAGGGTTAATATTTTTAAACAAAGATAAAGGTTTTCTTCTTTCACTTATATAAAGGAAGATGCGGATAGAAAGCATGGGTGCAAGAAGAAAATGGCACGCCGTCATTAGCAAAACCCAAATTGGTTTCTTATGGGCCGGAAAGAAAAGGGTCCTTAAGAGGAAATTCGAATTGATGGGCAGGGCGCGAAATTTGAAGTGATGAATTAGTAATTGGAATGGATAAATAGAATAAAGAGAATTGAGAGTACAGTACTGAACAAAAATTGAATTTCTTCCTCTATACCACTCTTTCTCTCTCATAACTGATCGTAAAATAGAAAACCAACAGAAGTGAGCATGAGCGTGCCTTGTTCTTCTTCTCGTTCTCTGTTTGCGTGCGGGGGACATATTTTGCCAAACCCGAGGTGAATTTGGAGATTCGCTCCGATTTGAAATTTGAATAATATCTGAAGTATCCTTATGGAATGGTGATCTGAAGCGAAGGAGAGGAAGATGAAGAAGGGACAGGGTGGCGGCGGTGGCGGTGGTTTGGAGCTGAAACAGAGGATAGTATGTGCGCTGAACAAGGTGGGAGATCGCGACACGCAGCAAATAGGAATGGAGGAGCTAGATCGTGTGGCGCAGGGTTTGAGGCCTGAAGGGATATGGTCGTTCCTGTCGTGCATTCTGGAGACGGAGTGGGAGCAAAAGGCTTCCATAAGAAAGGAGTGCGTGAGGCTGATGGGAACCTTGGTCACTCACCACGACACTCTCCTCCTTCCGCACCTTCCCAAGATGGTCGCCAGCATCGTTAAGCGCCTTAGGGATCCCGACTCCGTCGTCCGAGACGTCTGCGTCAACACCGTTGCCCTTCTCGCCTCCAAGTTGGGCCACGCCCTCTCTCACAAGGACAAGGTCTTTCTCTTGCTCGTCAAGCCCATTTTCGAGGCTCTCGGCGAACAGAATAGGCATGTTCAGTCAGCCTCTGCTCTCTGCCTCGCCAGAATCATTCACAACACCCACCATCCTCCTCTGTCGCTCCTGCACAAGATGCTTCTCAGGACTCTCAAGTTGCTTAAAAACCCTCATTTCATGGCTAAACCTGCACTGCTTGACCTCACCAAGACCCTTATCCAGGTTTCCTTTCCTTCTACCTTCATTCATTCATTCATTCATTCATATACACGATAATGGGGCATTCAAGATTTGCATTAACTTAACTTTCTGTACGAGTGAAACTCTAGTTCTAATAACAAAGCACTACCAAAAGCTCTTGAAGCAACTACAGAGCTCACCATCCCCACTAGGATATTTCAGCCTAACGAGTCATCTCAGTTTTTACTCTAGGTTTGAAGTTACCGTAATGACTCATATTCAGGCTGTTAACCATAACCATCCTATCATCAATAAGAGACCACGACTACCTAGCTGTGGTCTGGTACCAAATGAACACCTAATTGTATCTAAATTTTTATCTCACAAGATTGCATGAAAAATTACATGTTTCTTTCATTTTTCAGGCTGGGGGTGCTCCAACGCAAAATATTCTCTCCGCTGCAATTGGCAGTATCCAAGACGCCCTAAAGCACAGTGACTGGACAACTCGCAAAGCAGCTTCTGTGGCACTGGCGGAAATCGCTCTGGGCGGTGCTTCTTTTCTGGGATGTTTTAGAGCTTCATGTGTTCAGTCCCTTGAGTCGTGTCGATTTGACAAGGTGTTTCTCGATTTTGTTTTTACATTCATCTTCTTGTGACTCAATTTATCACATTCTTATTCATCCTTGGTTGTGTTATAGGTAAAACCAGTTAGAGATGTTGTTTTGCAAGCGCTTAAGTATTGGACAAGTCTTCCGGCTCCCGATACTCCTGACCCATCTGAAACTGGATCCTCGTTAAAAGGTTTACCTATGTTGTCTCTTTCGTGAACAACAATAATTGATATTTAATGTCTGAAAAATGGACACCTGTCTACATCTTCGCACCCAGTAACTTTGCTCACCTTGGCATGATCATTATCTATGTTTTGAATTTGTGATGCGCCCTTCTGATAGTGATCCTTCTATTCATCGACATGCTTTCATTGCTTCTTGTTTATGTTTTGTTCTGCTCATGCTTTTCACAGAAAACATATACAGAGGCGACTCTTCTGATCTTAGCAGTACGACCGAATCCAGACAGAAAGATGTTGGGCTCCAAAAGGTTAATATGAAATCAACTATGGGAAGGATTCCTTTGTCTGTTAAAAAAACATGCCAAAATTATACCAGGAACACTCAGCATAAACCTGATGATTGGCATATTGAAGTAGCAGTCCCCAGACCCCACCCTGTGGTGGAATTCCAGAATGAAGAATCCGAGAGTTGTTCTGTCTCTAAGCCATTGGAAACAATGAGTGCCGATGTTTCAAGCATGCAAGATGTTGGTTATGAATATGTGCCTATGGACGACAACCAAGAGTGTTCTTCTGTTTCTAATCTTGCCACTGATAACTTTGAGACCAAGTTTTTAACTGCTCATGACTGCTTTATAAATAGTGGAGTACAGAAGCCAATTGCAAGAAGCCAACGGTATGGTGAAGAAATATGTTCTAATGAACAAGTGTACTCCGTAAAGATGCAGCACCCTAGTAGTTCTGATTCTACAATCACAGAGCCATGTCGCCAAACTACACATGAATGCTGTATGCAAATGGCAAATGAAATGACTTGTATTCAGAATCAACTATCAGATATTGAAATCAAACAAGCTAACATGATACACCAATTACAGGTATTATACATACGTATATTGACAGCACGGGATTCTAAATTCTTCAGTCTGTTGTTGCTAGTCATTTTCCTTTATCCTATGGTTTCTTGAGCTTAGGTTTCGTTGTTTTTTAGACAGTGTGAAACTGGTGAAGTACCTAGATTAGTTTTGCATGTTTCTATCAGTCGTGTGTGAATTATGAGACTTCTGGCACACACACATAGGCATACTATTCTTATACTGGACTTTTAGTATTTTTTTGTCATGCATCACACAGTATATGGAACATATTTTATTTAGCATACTGTCAAATCTTTTTCAGATGTTTTCAACTGGCATAATGGATGCCCTTTCTACAATCCAGTCAAGAATGACAGGCTTAGAGAATGCCTTTGATAGATTAAGTCGAGAATCTCTTAAAGGAGGAAGGCATTCTTATTCTGAAACCTCCAAATTAGGGAAGCATAATGAAATTGTTGCCTCTCCCAGGTTCTCCATCTGCACTCCAAGGCCCTCTGTAGAAATTAATAATAAGCAATCAGGCTCTGTGTCAGTTAAAAATTCTGAAAGTTGGGAGAAAAAGACATTTTCAAGAAGCCAACCCGGGATTCATTCTGGAGATAGTTCAGATATCTGGAAAAGTTACAAGGTCAAGGCTGGCAGAAAAGGTACAGAGAAGGATGTTTTGAACAGCTCAGTGAAGGATGCAACAAGAATAGGTTTGGTAAAAAATGATGGTATCATTTCTGCTTCTAGAACAACCAATGCCAGAAATGGCTGGTCTGAGAGTAACACAAACTGCTGGAAGCATGTAAAACGTCTTGTATGCGAAGGGGATCTAAACAGTGCATATATGGAAGCTTTGTGTTTCAATGATGAGTTTATTCTCGTTGAGCTTTTGAATACTACTGGTCCAGTTGTAGAAAGTTTATCAGTGAAGACAATCAATGCTCTTCTTAGCACTTTAGCATCACATCTTTTGGAAGGAAAATTGTTTAGTATGATAATCCCTTGGCTGCAACAGGCAAGTTCACTTACCCTTATCATTTTTTATTCCGTCTTCCTTTCGTTAAGTGGCTTCCTTGGAATAAATATGTGTAGCCTTAAAATCTGTGCAGATCTCAATGTTCTTTTGATGGCTATTAATGCTTTTTATGTCATGTGAAAAAATGTTGATGGGAACTGATAATAAGTGTCATGATCCGAAATGTATTATTATTATATATATATATATATATATATATATATATATATATATATCTATATATATATATAACAACTGGTAGTTATCGGTAGCATTTAAGAGCAATAGTGTGTTATTAAGATCATGTGAGAGCAGGTTATGTGATATGGAATAACTTGTTCTGAATTAATTGTTCTGTATTACTTCTGCTGTAGAATTAGAAACTGCCTTGCTCAAACTATGCATAGCTGAAATATGAGCCAGCCTTTCCTACTTGATAAAGTTAATTGATCAACAGCTGTCTTGATTGTCTGTCTGGAGACAAATTATTGGTGTCTATTGCTTATAGCTTGTATCAGTTTTTCTTTGCCTTGATGCTTAGGCTATGCTCTATATTATCTTTGCTAGATCTTTTATTGGTCTGTATACATGTCCCAACCACCCTAGGTGAGCTTTGATTCCTCTTAAGTGAGGGTGCATCAACTATTGATTTAAAGTATGATTGGTAAAGGTACTTCAATCAGCTACATTTCCTCACTTCTTGGGGAAGCAAAACCCTCTTTGCCCTATCCTAACTTTTATTGCAATGCATTTATTTTTGTTTTATCTTGTCGTATATTTAATCTCCCAATATCTTACATTTGTCTTTGCTGCATTGAGTTTATTCTCTTGATAGTGTTTTACAGTCCAATATGAATTGCTGCAAAACGTTGTTGTAAAACTCGAACTAGAGAATCAATTACCGATGCCCACGTGAAGCTTGTATCACTATCAAATCAACTGGTTTTCGGGCTTTTCTTCAGTCTGGGTTTTACAGCTTCACTTTGCAATAGTAGAAGTAAATTATATTAAATACCACGTCAATGGATTCTCACTTTCCTGTAACAAGCTTCTAAGTTGGCCACTTCTGTCTTTGAATTTATATTCCGTTTACTACTCTGCTACCAAGTAACTTTGGGAAATCTGATCCTTTATGGTAATCTTATTTTAGATTGTTGAAATGAGTACTATCCATGGACCAAATTGCATTGCTATCTCTATTGAAGCCAAGGAACATCTTTTATCGGCAATTCAGGAGGCCGTGAACCTGCACATTTTCAATCATTCAGAAAGAAGGCGTGCTGCTGAATTAGCAATGAAATTACATCATATATGGGGTAAGACAGCTGAAGATTGATATTTGTCAAAGTAGCCATTTTCTGTTGGGGCTCGGATCTCGTCCCAGGTTGAACTCACCCAGTTCTTGTTGTATGCACTTCGTTAGGGCGTTGGATTTTACGAATAATCTGCTGCTATTTCTGGAATTATTGATTTGTGGAGTGTTTTCTTTTTTCCGATTGGTAGCTGTGTACTTTGATAGGAAAAAAAAGTATTGTATCTTTGAGAATGATATAACAATTATATGTTTGTTTTTTGAGTGCTTATTTTTAAATTTTTTACATTATTTAATCATACCGAAATCACTAAACTCTAAAGCTAGATATTATCAAGTGCCTCGGCTCATTTCTGGAGCAACTCTAGATTAAAAAAAGAAGAAATCAAGGAAAAAGAGTCAAGATAACACTTCCTACTTACCTATTTGAATAACTCCAATTTATAAGGAGAAACAAAGGAAACGTTTTGGCGGTTAAACATTTTTCCTGATTTTTCAAAAATCGATGTAATTTAATTTTTTTCTTAAATCTTTTTAAACAAGTTAAGGATTTTTTTTCATCAAAATAAAATTTGTTAATAAAGATGATTTATTTTATTGGTATAATTAACATAACTTTAGTGTTAATTTTGATAAAAAAAGTTCTTACTTTAGAAAATTTAACTAAAAAAATAAAATTGCATTAATTTTTTAAAATTGAGATCAAATTCAAACTAAAAAACAAATTAAAGGATCAATTTAATAATTTTGGATGAAAACAGTAAAAACAGATGTTTATTTTAATTCTATTGATTTTTTATGTACTAATATAGATTATAATATACTTATTGAACAAATTAAAAATATATGTTTAATTGTGATAAACAATATTTATAAGAATGAAATCAAGTTATTTATATGTTTTATGGATTTATAACAATATTATAGTAAATTAAGTATATTTGAACAACTACCATGGTAAAATTATATTTATGATAATAAGTTAAAAATACAAATAACTATATATAAAATTATTAAAGTAATATTTAACATGATATAAATAAATAATAAATAAAAATATTAGAAAGAAGTTAAAGTAGTCAAATATTTATCTTAAAAACAAATTTGAATAAATCTTAAGAGTATGATAGCTTATAAATTTGAAAGAACTTTCAAATATTAAATTAGTAGAATCGATAATAAACAATGAAACGGTCTTATTTAAATAAAACTTTTCCAAATAAAAAATAATATTATGGATAAATAAAATATAAAGAAGATATTTTTTTATATTACTTAATAAATAAAAAAATTTCAAAATAAAATATTTGAAATTGAGAATTAAGTAATCTTATATAAAATAAATAAACAATAAATAAAAATATTTAAAAAAAAAGTAAAAAAATAAACAAATGTGAAATCTAAAAGTTATTTGATTTATTAAAATTAATAACACATCATTTAAAAATAATTATATAAAATTAAAATATGAAATCGAAGTTGTGATAAGAAAGAGAGTATCTTAAAAATGTGAATGAATATGAAATAATATAAACAATTGCGACGGTAGAAAAAAGTGTGTAGAGAAAAAAAAATACGAAAGAATAAAAATATTTATATATATATATATATAATATTAAATATGAATAATATCTTATTTTTACTTTCTTAAACAAAATAATGAACAAAATTTGTTAGATTAAAAACAGTTTTTGTTCTTGTCGATTACCTATACGATCCTCTGCCCAAGGTGTAAAATCCAAGAAAATGGTACCTTAGAAATGATAGTGGTTTAAAAATAGTGAGGCTTGATTATTTTAATATTAAAAAAGTTTTAGTATAAATAGAATTGTTATAAACGAGTTTCATTATTTTAAAACACATTATCTCTCTAGAAACAACTTTTCTAGAGTTCTCTGACTTCTCTCTAAAAGTTATGTTTTTCTGGTCGTCTGATTGAAGAACTGAGACCGTAGGATTGATCCTCTTAGTGAGCTCTTCTTCAATTTGGATCGATCAGTTTCTCAGTTTGTGTAAGTTAAGTTTCCGCTGTCTTTTTGGTGTTTTCTTTCTGTTTTCTGTTGCATGTAAGCCTTCTTCTGCTTGCATGTGCCATTTTATGTATCAATATGAGTCTCTGTTGATCAGTGATCATAATGATATGTCTTGATCATTCTTGTGATGTTTCTATGTGTAGATAGAGCATCCTGTGGAGTTAGAGACGTTTAACGTTTATAGAATTGTTTAAGCAGTTTATAGAATTGTTTAAGCAGGATATCAAGTAAGGGAAGCTAATGTCTATTATGTCTCACAAACCTGTTAAGAATGTTATTATATGATTATTGTGTAATTGATTGATGTATTTGATATGTGAATTGAGTTGTGATGTTTAAAAACGATAAATGCTTAGGTTTTATATGTTATTTGAGAATAATTGTATGCTATGGGTGCAATTGATGTGAATATTTTGATAGAATTAATGTTTGATACTCGAATGGTCTTTGGTGGAGGTTTTGGAGTTGGATGGATTGGTTGAATATGTATAATTTTGCTTAAATCAGTTTCTGTAAAATTATGCAGAATTGCTTACTCGCTGGGCGAGCCTACTCGCTAGGCGAATAGGTTGATCTGCAGAATTATGCAGAACACTGATCTGTCGAATTATGCAGATTCGCATACTCGCTGGGTGAGTGCTACTCGCTGGGCTAGCATGGGCCAGTGGCTGGGCTAGTGCTACTCGCTGGGCTAATTTCCAAGTCAGGAACTTCCAGACCTGGACCAGTGGCTGGCGAGTGGTACTAGCTGGACGAGAATGGGCCACTGGCTGGACGAGTGCTATTAGCTGGGCGAGTGAGTCAGAACCTGAAATTTGTATTTTTGAGTTAAATTGGGTGGTACTTTAGTTATCATAGAAGCTTTGTAATTATTATGAATGATGAGTATATGATATGAGATTGTTTATATGAGACTGAGTTGAGATTGGTTAATGCTAACCCAAGGAGGATTAGCAGTGATTGTGGTAGTGTATGCATTGAGGTAGGGATTGAGGTGGGAGCAGTGGTGGATGCTGTTTCAGAGGCACCTCTGGAGGTTGAGGAGGCATCTCTTAGGTCGGAAAGAGGTCTCAATGAGAAGCTGGTGTAAGTGGTTAGCTTGTGTTTAGGGTTAGAAATGTTTGGTATGTATAATTGATATATTTATATAGTCTGATCATTTGTAAGACTGTATTAATATACTTTATACATTTGTTTATTTGTTTTGAATACTAAGGTGAAATATCCTATTTTATTAGTTTTAAGCTGCTAAAATTGGAATGTTACACAATGTATTTGGACTTCACGTAATTAATCAAAGTTCTAGAGTTATCTTGATCTATGGTGCTAATCAGGCTGAAAGAGATGAACGCATTTGTTTACTAAGAAGGAAATTAACTTGAAATTAAGTATTGTTTATGCTTAGTGTTACAGACAGGTTCTCCTTGAAAGACTAATTGAATATTACAATCACACGCTGAACGATTTATTTTATATTGTGCTGGCAAGCACAGAATCCTTTGAAATGTAAATTATATTACACATGTACGTAGGAAGGAGTTGATTGATGCGTAGTGGAGAAGCAAAGCAATTACCAAGTTGAGTTAAGCATGCAATAATTGGCGACGATACTCTCCCAAAGCCCATATGGGAAAGATGTTTCGATAAGATGAGTAGTTCAGTGTACAGTTCCTCATGAATACTCCCGTGATCTCCTGCCATCAGATAACAACCTTATTAAAAAAAGTTTACTTTTAAAAGAGATTAAAGGATAAAAAAATATGAAATCAGTTACCTGCTGTGGGAAATCTCCATCTTCCATTTGTGAATTGATAAGTAACTTTATTCCACGGTGTATGGGTGTGGGATCTATCTCAGCCTTTTTTTTTTCAGAAAAAAAAAATTCAGAATTAGCAAAATTCGGAACTCTTTTAGTCATTGTTTGGAATATGAATCTTATAGAACTTTATTACTAACCTGTCCTGCATGCATAAGGGACAACAGGGCCCACGAAGTTTGAACTAAGTTTGCACGGTTGCCTTCTAGGTTTGTATAAACCTAACGACAAGTGTTTATATAATAATTGTTAATAATGAATGATACTCAGAATTAGTTTAGTTAATTTGTATAAACCTAACCTTGTTTTGGCTGGACAAATAACTCTCTCCCCATCCACCATTAGGAAGCTGCTTTGACAACAAAAACTGACAAGCCTTGCGTAGGGAAGGGCTGTTATGGTACTTCTTTCCATAGGCTCTTAGTCCCTCCACAGCGAACCAGGTACCATATGTATAGCAAATACCCCAACAACCGTACCACGATCCATCACCATTTTGCTTCCTTTCAATGAAATCGATTGCTTTCCAAATACTGCTATCTATTTCCCTTCTTCTGTGTTTTGGGTATAACTTTCTGAAGACACAAAGGGCCTGCACTGCTGATCCAGTGCATTCCACATACCTGTCCAACATAGTAAGTTAGTGAGTGCAAGCATCATCAGCTTTGTTTGTGAATTCATGGTCACATATTGTAAAATCTTACTCCGTCTCAATCAGTGTGTCTTCAAAGAATTCAGTTGGGTTGAATTTCTGCAGCACACTTAGCATATAAGATGCAAGTGGTGACTTAGTCAAAGGCAAAACCCGGCATTACTGTATTTTCTTACCTCTAACCAACGATATGCTCTTTGAGGTTCCCAAGCAGGGAAACCACCATTACTGCTCTGTAGAGAAAGGATGACATTAACAGCATCACAAAATCGCTGTGTTTCCATTTGGTCCCCTACTAGATCAGTTGGCATTTCTGACAGAAGGAGTGCAGCCTATGCATGTGCATAAATATAGTATAAGAAATTATTCATGTTCATGTTTATGTTTATGTTTATGTATATGTCTATGTCTATGTCTATGATGATTTTTATGAACACTCTTGCCTTGAGTCCTTCTGCGGTGCAGTCTGAGACTTGCCAACCTTGATCATGCATTGAGAATGTCCAGCTTCCTTTGGATATGTGTCTGTACATTGCTTTGAAGTCACCAGAAGGGTTTTCACTCACCTTTTAATACATAATAATTAACATCCACCTCACATATTAATTATTGCAAAGTATGTTATATATATATGAGAGACGAAGTTACTACTTGTGAAGCCTTGACGAAGTCGTGTGCTTTACGAAGTGTAGGCCCGTACTCCTCACTCACATCACAACTAAGTATTGCTTGAATAGCAAATGCAGCATCCCACATTTGGCTCCCAAAACTCTGCACTCGTAAATTCAATTACATTTTTTCAACTTCTTCAATAACACTTTACAACCAATCAATACAACTTTAGATTCAACCATTTACAATATATTCACTTGTTATATTTTAGAAATGCATTACTTTATTGGCTAATAAAAAATAACAATTTTATGGCAAATTTTGTAGTTTTACTTAAAATAGGGTCACAATTTTATGAAAATGGAAATGGATGTTTAAAGGCAACTTATTAGTTATAATAAAAGAGTACATTGATGATTTATGGAAATAACAGTAATAACAGTTGTAAAATAACTTAAACTTATTTTTCCTAATTTGAATGTTTTCCTTCTAAAATTAGAAAGAGGAGAGATATATATTAATTTTGTTTCTTTTTTTGGTAAGGTATTAATTGTGGTACCTGGATTTTCAAGCCGTCTTCTGCGAGCCAGAAGTAATCGGGGATTCGGGCTAAATGAAGTTTGTATGCCTCTGAGTTAGGGTCCTCAACCCAACGCGCAAGCAAGCATAAAACCTGTAATTAATTTCCATTAAGGAAGCTAATTAGCAATGAATTTATGAATTAATTGTAATAATTAATTTACGTACCTTCTCTACACTTCCAATGCAAAGGTATCTACTGTTCTCATCCTCGTAACGTACATGGTTAATTGCTATTTCTAATGCCTTCTGTCTGAGCATAGAGAAGGGCCAGCAATTCAGAAAACGCTCTCCCACGTGATGAAGAAATCCCCATAACATGTCTTGGATCACAGGATGTGGATAGTAAAGATCCTCCTAATATCATACTAATTGCTTAGTACGTTTAAATATAAATGATACTTAATTTTAAATGTAAATATAAATCGACCTTAGCAACAGTGTTGCGGGCTTTGTTCCAGTTGATTGCTTCATAAGGCTCAGTATACATTTCTTGTCTGAGTGATCTGATTAAGGCGGTGATGGGACCCACGAACCTCTTACCATATAAGTATGACATGGGCATGTAAACCAATCGACAGTAGCAAAGCATTTTCCCTGCATGTTTATGTATATTAGTTCAAACAGAAAGAAACCCTAAACCTAAACCATGCATGGCTCTCTGAGATGAGACTAATTAACCTGGATGAATGGGAACGGCTTTGGGTAGAAGCCAAAACTCCGGTGGAAGAGGATTACATCCACACCATTCATAGACACCAAGTACCGTGACCCAGAACTTTCCCCACGAGGGAATAGCCACTAAACCACCATGCTCCAGGATCCACTTTCTTCCTCTGTACATTGCCTCATCTTCAACACCTTCACCAAGTATCCTCAACGCAATGTAGCTCAGTGCTGATCCGAACATTGTACTATCACCCTCTATATGAAATCCCCAACCCCCATCTTCGTTCTGATGATTATACAAATATCTCACTATTTCCTTCTTGTGTTCAGCTCCTAAAACAGCATCAAGAGATCCTGTGATGTATAATGCCATCACCAATGGTTGAAGGAAAAACAAAGGCCCAGCTGATTCTGCAGGCCAGTGCCCATCACTTCCTTGAATGGATGAATAGAAACTGATGCCTCTTCTTATTGTACTTATCAACGCTTCCATCGTAACATTTTCTCTATCTCTTACTTTCACTGCCGCTGGAATCACCCCACATCCATTCTCTTTTCTCAGCTGCATACCACCCAACAATTTTTAATCAATAATTATAAATCTACTTATTAAAACGTATATAAGAAAATTCATGGGTTATTTATTATTTGGTTGTAGTGTAACTTTTAATTAAAAAAAAAAATGTTTTAGTGCCTTGAGAGAGGGGTTTGTATTTGTACTTGTGGGAGATTCGTCTTCTGTGGCGGTGTTGGTAGTTGGAAAGAAAAAGGGAAATGATAACCTAAGTTAACGCTCATAGTATTTATTCCTTCCCAGGAATCTTCCTCCCGTATGTCACTCCATCACATACAACCACACCCACCCCTTCTTCTTTTCCATCATTTCATTCAACATAATCTATTATTCGGAATATATATATTATTAAGTATATCATTAATAATAATAATAATAATAATAATAAATATTTTTAAGTTTTTTATCGTGGATACAATATTTTTTAATAGGATAAATCATTAGAGTACAATTTATTTTTTAATATTATTTAAAAGCTACAGATTATGTGAAATGATTTTATTTAATTTTGAAAATTTAAAATTATTTATTAAATTTAGTGTAACAGTGTATGATGAATAATAAAGTACCTGCATCCTGAGGAAGAGATCTGAGCTTTGTTTGATGGAATGTCTGTTTAGTGTGAATTGGTGTCTTAGCCTTTCTATCTCATTGCGTTCTTCAACCGTTCCTGCGTTTGGATCAAACACCCAATGTTGACGACCCACGAAATTATTGGCGGATTTCAGCCCCTTCCCTCCTTCTCCTATCTTCAACTTCCACATCTTACCAATTCTTTTCCTTTTTCAACCAAACTCACACCCAACGCATGCACTTATATATCATTTTACTCACACACAACACTTAACAAATTTCTTTTATTTTTATTTTAGATAACCTTAAGTCATATTTGACAAAAGGAACTCAGAAAATACACTGAAAATGTATCGTTGTCGATGCCGATAAAGTAATTAATTATGATAAGAACATGTGGAAGTTTCAAGTTGTACTAATTTATTAACTCACTATACTGTTGTTCACAATATAACATGCCTTTTAATAATTGACATGAAGCAACTGTCCAACTATATTCGTACCCTCAATTTCAAACTTTTTTATTATTACAAATTGTACAAACCAAAACGAAAATAATTACAATAATATTATGATTCTCATTTTTTTTATATTTTATTTTTTTGATGTGGTTTAATATAGACTACCATTATTTTATACTAAATCACGTCTTGAAACAAAGGATAAAAGCAAAAAATACAAATCAAAGTATAATTTTCTCTTTTTTTATACAACTAATGTAAAGAAATAAAACTAGAATAAAGGGGTAAAAAATAGGTGATAAAAACATCAACGACAAAAATAAATATTTCACTATATATTACTTTTTTAATACAACAAAAAAATTACAGTCTTAGTATATACAAATTTTAATTCTGTGAATTTTGTTTAGACACCGTTAATGATTGAGATAGGTGAATAAATGTTTGATATTTAATAATTGTCATGTGTTTATTAAAGTGAAATTGACCTTAATATAAAATCAATTCTTGAAGGAACCACCACTAACGAGTAAAGTAAATTGTATATTAATATTAATTTTCATTTTAATAAATATATGTAACAGTTACTAAAGATTAAACATGTGTTGGATTATTTTAATTATTAACAAATTTCAAACAACATTAACGAAATTAACAATTTTGTATTGATAAAACTATATATTTTTTTCATATTACATTAAAAATGAAATATATCAATATTTGTTGTACTAAATCAACTATTTATCCTAAAAGTGATACTAAATGAAATATAATACTAATAATTTCTTCCTAACTTAAGGTGATAATGATTAACAACTCATTTCGACCTTCGCTCATGTTCTCAACCTTCGATTCGAATCAACTCGTTTTGAACTTTGATCCATATTGACTTAGCTCAATTTTCAGTCTAGATCAACTCGGCTAAACCTTCAGCCAAAGCCGACTTGATGATCCTTCAGCTTGAGCCGACTCGACTTGGTAGAGTGAAAAAAGTAAAACTTCAATTATATTTTTTAAGATATTTGAATTTTGTTTTTATTTTATTCATTAAAATACCATAGAAATCTTTAGTCAGGCTCAAATGACAGCTTGGGTGTGGATGAAGCACAAAATCCCAGCTGCCTTGTTCTCCTATAGTGATTGGTGCTTATCCCCACATACATGTCTAAAATCTCTATGATACAGTAATGTTGTGTGTTTCAGTGTGATAGGTAAGCAAATGCAGGTTCCTCAAGTGAAGAGAAGAAAGTGTCATAATGCAAGGCTTAACTATAGCGATGTTGTAGGATCCAGTTTGCAACACATCAGACATGGCTGAGATCTGTAGCTATGGAACTGCACAGTAGTAGTGCTAGAGGGGGCTGACTGCTGCTATATCAGAGACAACAACTTCATATCTGCAATAGAGGGGGCCGTATGTCAATAGTTTCATAGATGTTGCAGAGCCTTATGTGTAGTGTCATGGTGATATACTAAGGCTACATCTTTGTTCTTGTTAGGTTTTGGTTGATGGCTCTCTCTTGCTAATCTATACATCAACACTTACAGATTTTGTTTTTTGTATAAGGGTTAGAGCACCCCTTAAGTGCTCTACTTAATTAAATTTTATTCTTTGCTGATAAAAAAAAACCATACAAAATTTTAAAATTTTAATTTTTTTTTGAATTACTTTATCTTTGATGTAAAAAAAATTAAATTCTTCTAATAAATAAATTATCTTTCTAAATTAGTTCGTGGAAACATAACAAAGAAAATATTGCAAATTTAAAGCTGGAAAAGGTTACAAGAGACGTTTTTTCATACATACAAAATGCAATGACAGTTTTAATAACTTTGATCCAAAAGTACGTTTTATCAACATCATAGACTATTGGGATAACTTGTGCCCCCAACAAAAGAAGACAACAAAACAGTTGAATTTAAGTTCTTAGAAAATAGATCAATTAAGTTTATACAAGTGAAAAGATATAGTTGGGATACTTATTTACATAAAAGAAAATAAGAACCATTAATAAGATCACCGAATTATTAAAAAAAATATAAAAAAAATATATTATTGAGATTAAAACGTTTAAAAAAATGGAAGTAAAACCATTATGTGAAAATGGAAGTAAAACCATTATGTGAACATTAAATAAATATGTAAATTATTTTAATAAAAAATATTTTTTAAAATATTTAACAATATATTAATAATAATAATAATATGTTTTTGGTCCCTTAACTTTTAGTGAATTTTGGAATTAGTCCATTTCAAAACTTTGAACCAATTTAGTCATTCATCTTTTGAAATACGTGGATTTAGTCCTTTAAATCAAATTTTGTTAAGTTTATTTGACATTTCAAGCACATTTCACAATAGTATTTGACTCAACATTAAAGCAAAAATGCGTCAAACAGTATAAACAACTCAAATACAATTCTAAAATGCGTACGAAACATCAAATAAACCTAATAAAATTTGATTAAAAAGACTAAATCCATGTATTCCGAAAGATGAAGACTAAATTGGTCAAAAATTTCAAAATAGACTAATTTCAAAATTCACTGAAAGTTAAGGGAGGTTGAGATTAAAACGTTTAAAAAAATGGAAGTAAAACCATTATGTTCATTAAATAAATATGTAAATTATTTTAATAAAAAGTAATTTTTTAAATATTTAACAATATATTAATAATAATAATAATAATATTATTATTGCAATTGCACTAATCTCTATCTGCCGATAATATTAACATAATTGAAGTAACGACAATAATAATCATGATCATTATGAATGAAGTGATAATTACAAATGTAGTTATTAATCGATGTAAAAATTTGTTGTTATTCTAGATGATATTAATGTAAATATAATAAGCGGATATATTATAGATGATATATTCAAAGATTATTTTTATTAAGCGGATATTTTTAAATTTTATTAATTAAAGGGTTTTTTAAATTGAAATTTTTGGAAATAGTTTTGTTTAAAAAAATAGTTAAATAAAACAACAATTATTAATAACAAAAAAGTAATTAATAAAAATTTATTTATAAATTAAAAATTATTTGTATCCAAAATAGACTCTATTATAAATAAAAAATATAATTGATTTATAAATTAGACTTTTAAATCGATCTTTAGCTAAATAGCAACTAATTTGATATTTCTAAAAAACAAATATAATATTGATGTAAATAAATTTGATATTTTTAAAAATCAAATTTAAATGAGTTACTTCAATATATAAATTTTAATTGTTTTTTACAAAATAACTTCATTTTCAATTATGTATCTAAATTAAAAAATAGAAATATATGAAATGAAATCTTAGATAATTTTTTCATTATTAATGTTTCTTTCATTAATAATTTTACTTTGACAAGTTAAATTTAAACAAATATATATAAATAAAATTTAGGGTTAAGTATGTTTTTGATATCTTAACTTGTAGTGAAAATCGAAATTAGTTACTATTCGAAATTTTAGACTAATTTAGTTCTTCATATTTAGAAATGCATTGATTTTTTCCTTTTAATAAAATTTTATAAAATTTATTTGACGTTTCAAACACACTTCTCAGGTAACATTGAAGCGAAAATGTATCAATGGTCTAAACACTCAAATATTATTATGAAACACGTTTGAAATTTGAAATAAATTTAACAAAATTGGATAAAAATGACTAAATTCACATATTTATAAAGTTGTGAGACTAAATTGGATCAAAATTTGAAAGATAGACTAATTCTAATTTTTACTAAAAATGAGAAATTAAATATTCTTATTTCTAAATATTATTTTAGTATATGTCACATATTATATTCATATATTCGTAAATACGGTTTTTTTTTCCTTCCCCACGTATAATTATGTGTTAATAATCTTATCAATTTCTGAGATCGTGAATGAGTTAAAATTTCTAAAACTATCATTTCGCTTTTAAATAATATTAGTACCTAGCATTTATAGGTGATGATGTTGAGGAGTTGAATGTGGAGAGAGAAGCTGTGATACGAACATGAGGCAACAACAAAATACGGACTCCATTATGATGGAAGAAGCTTCATAGTCAGTTTTAAGAGGACACCAACCTTCCTTCCTTCCAATCAACTCATTTCTAACAGAATAATTACTTAATGTTAAATTAAAATAATAATAAGAATACAAGATAAAAACTGTGAAAAAAGGATCATATTGCTCCATGGGACGTTTGGTGGGAGAAAACCTTTTGTTTATCATATCTGAAGTTGATTTTTTTATATATATATATATATATATATATTTAGCTTACATTTAAAAGTATAACGAGAAAGTATATTTCTTTTCTGATAATTATTGTTTTTATAAATTTACATAAAAATATTTTCATAGGATGTCAGAATCTAACTTTCTTAAGATAAAATAATTTTTTTACCAAAAAAATCCTATTATTTGTATTCACTAGTAACCAATCAAAGGTAAAAGTTTTCCCTTGACTTCATTAGAAGAATAATAAAAACCTAAATAAGTTTCTAAAATCAAAACCTTATATCAATATCTCCTTTTACAACAACCCACAAAAAGAGAAATAAAAAAGATACTCCCTAGCACATTGAACCATATTTTAAAATAGTATACTTTTGGAAATAGTAAAAATTGATCTTTAGAATATGTTGAATTAAATAAGTAAAATTAGTTGAATTAAATTGGGAGTATTGATTTCACAATTTGCAAATATTTTGTTCTAGAATACTTGAGTGTTTTAAGTTATTCCACTAATGATACCGAGTCAGTAACGTTTATTACAAGAGTACAAAACAATATAACTTAAGTGCCAATTTGATCATTTAAATAATAATTGTAAGTGTGATTTAGTGAAATGGAAACAAAAATAATTTTGCATGAAAGAAAAAAAATATCACTCTTGGTTTCCCCTTTTCTCTGGTTCTGTACAGTGATTTTGCGTGTGACCGCTGATATTTTGCTAGCAAACAAAATAAACAGAAAAAAAAAAAAAACTAATTATCAATTTGGGTGCAGGTTTGACCAAAAGTTCCATATTTAAATAGTGTTGGTGCAGATGCACTGCATGCATGCTTATTTTTCTTTCAACTGGAACAACTTTCTTTCCCATTAATAAGCTGTTGAGTAGAAGACAGTGAAGCAAATATAAAATTAGTGCTTTCCTTGAAAAGTGTTATCTAGTTTTATTATTATTATTATTACTATTATTATTTAAAATAATTACACAAATAAAATTACTGCCTTCATTAAAAAATGTTATATAGTTTCTTTATTCAAATGACACATTTTTAATAAAAATAAAATTTAAATATATTATTGGTTCCTATTTTCAAAATCACTTTGATTTTATTTTTTTGAAAAAGATTTTAATTTTTGTAAATTGTGGTTAATTTGGTATTTTTCTAGACACCGTTTAATTTGATAACGAGGGTGAGCAGTAACAGTTACCTGCCATTTCATGATTGTTTATTTTTTTTTTAATTTTAAAAAGATTGTCAACGTATCAAGTCAATATTGTGGCACATGGTAGTGGTAGTGCCACGTGTCAAGCCAGTGTTATTGTCATGTGTCAAGTTAGTATCGTTGTCTTTTGTCTTGTGACTTATATTCAATTCAATCCCAATTTCCATTAATTTAATTCAATTTAGTCCTAATTTTCATTATTTTTGTTCAATTCAATCTCAATTTTGTTTTTCTCCAAATTGACCAAATTTAATCTTTGTATAAATGTTATACTGAAATTTTATTTTTATTAAAGTTAAAATTTACATTAAATATTTTTTTCATTATTTTTAAACCAACCATAATTATATTATTGGAAAGAAATTATTAGATTTATGTTTAATATTTTCTACACGTAGAAAATAGGTTTAGAGTTTGTTTAAGAAAATTGAAGAATTTTCTTTCTAATTTTAAAAATAATGAAAAATTTTCCTTCTAATTTTAAAAAGAATGAAGAAATTTCCTTCTAACTTTAAAAATGATTAAGAATTTTCCTTATCATTTAAAAATAATGAAAAATTTTCCTTTTAATTTTAAAAATAATGAAGAATTTTCTTCTAATTTTAAACTAACCTTAACCCTTTTTTTACATGTAGCAAAAAATCAAACATAAATATAATAATTTCCTTCCAAAAGTATAGTTAGGTTTGATATAAAAATAAAGAAAGAAATATTTAATATAAATTTTAATAAAAATAAAAATAAAAAAATTCAATATAACATTTATATAAAAAATAAATTTGGTCAATTTAGAGAGGGACAAAACTAAGACTGAATTGAACATACAAAATTAACAAAAATTGGGAGTGAATTGAATATAAGTCACGAGACACTAACACGTGACAATGATATTGACTTGACACGTGATAATGACATTGCTTAACACGTAACACTAACATTTCTTGACACGTGACACTAACACTATCACGTGTCACAATGCTGATTTGACACATGGACAACTTTTTTTAAAATAAAAAAATATAAAAAAAGTAAAAAAAATCACAAAATGACACGTGACATATATTGTTCACCTTCGATTAACAATTTAAACCGTATTTAGAAAAATGACCTAATTAACCACAATTTATAAAAAATAGTACCTTTTTTAACATCTAAAAAAGTGAGATCAAAGTGAACAAAATTTACGAAAATTGAGAAGAATGATTTATTTAAGCAAAAAACCAACATCTGACTATTCAAATAGCACTTAACTTATATATAAGAAAATTTTATCTCGTTGTTATGTTTATAATCTTCATATGTTTTATTCCATGCATTTTTCTTATTCTTTTATCTTTCTTTGATGCATTTAAGCCAAACTATGTTAAGAGAATAGCCTAAAAATCAGTTAACTATAAAAAATCAAGAACAAAAGTTAATTAGAATGTTAGAAAACATTTAAAACAGTTATAAAAATTATTCTATCGTTAAAAACTTGAAATTATTTAATAAATCTTGTTAGGATTTTTTTTATTCCATTTTGTAACATAGAGAAACCTAGATTGATATTTCGGAAAAACATATTAATTATATTTTAACATTTACTATTCTTCATGTAAAAATTAAAGTTGAAGGCCTAGGAATTCAAAATTATAAAACACAAATTGGAAGAAAATGAAAAATAAGAATAAAAAAAAATCAAAATTGATCGATTCACATTTGATTACCAAACAATCCTCTTATCATTTTTCTAAAGATTCAGACAAAAAGTCTAAATAATTAATAGAAATATTCATCTTGAACTTAAAAGAGTCATGTAGAGACATTACCCTTCCCATATATGTTAAACTTCTAAAATGACTCGAAAAAAAATAAAAATTGAATTTATATTCTAATGAAAATTATGATCGGCTAGGATTGGTTTACTCTATATCAGAATTTTTATGATGAACTTTGATCTTTAAATAGATAAACAAATATTAGAAAAAAGTTATAAAAAGAAAAGGAAATATTTTTTTAGAGACGGTAGTGTGTGTGAAATGTTTAGCTTGAATAATTGATTTTTCTATTTATTAATTTGACATTTTAATAGCAAAATATGCAAGCTTCACTTTAAAAGACCACTTCTATTCTTAATTATTTTCCAGTCCTTAAATAAATCACAATTTGACCAATTATATATTACTTATCATCTCTTTAAAATATTATTCTTAACAATTAAGTAGATAAATCTTAAACGTGTTGTTCGTGTAAAAAAATAAAATAAATCTAGCATAATACTAAAATTTTCATGCCAATTTAAGTGTAGGTAATATTGTAACTTTACCACCATTACCTCAAATTAAATCTATCATTTTATGAAAGGAATATTACTATGTGTATACTACTGAAAATTTCACAGTAAAACTAACCTTAAATTAATATTCGAAAATGAAAAAGTTAACTCAAAATTAATAAAGCAAAAATAGATTAATTTCTAGGCTTAAAATAAATTTTGAAGTTATATTCAACACCAATATGAAGAAGTTTCAAAGTGGTCACAATGACGATAATTAATTCAAAACTCCATTTAAAAAAGAGAGGAAATCTTACTAAATTAAAAAGGAAACTAGCTAACATGTGACATTGCAAGATCTTGAAAAGGCGTCAGAAAAAGGGAACTAATTATGGTAAACGTGGAGATATTAAATGTCAAACTAACTAATGAATCTATACGGAACATTGCTTATTGCATGTCATGTACATAATAGTTATAAGAAATTGAAAGCTTCTTGAGATAGCTTATGCAAACAAGGGAAATTGAGATTCACTTGAGTTAAGCTTTGGAGGAGATATTCATGAATGTATGTGTATGTGTGGGAGAGAGTTATTAAGAACCAAGAGCTTTAAAAAAATTGAAGTTTATATGAAATTTTTTAGGATTTTTCAATAGGAGTTCTTGTTGTTTGAAAGAAGCAACTTTTATGTAAGAATAATATATAACATATTTATTGGAAAAAATAATACAAAATTTGTTTTTTAATTGGAATTTTTTATTTGCTCAATTCAATTGATAAGATAATAAAATTTCATATGTAAGTTATTGGAGACAAGTGAGATACTTAACAAATTGATTAATAATGATTTAATTAATTCAACTCAATTTGGAAAGTAGATGAATGATGAATGTACGATAATGATGAAAAATTCAATTGTAAATGAACTAGAGAATTAATATTTTTCTTTAATTTTTTTTTAATTTTTTTATTATTGTCTTGTGTAAGGCTCACTTTATTTCTGTCATAATGTTTAAGGCCTACCCTAATCAGTTGGGCCTGAGACTGGCCCGTAGGGTGCACAAAGCCCCTAAACTAGCCTAACACTCATTTTCTATCACTTTTCAGAAAAAACTCTTCTCCTTCCTATCTTACAACTGCAACAACTCTCTGCTAGGATTTGGCCTCTAGTTCTCTTCAAGTTAGCTCAATCTCATCTCTACTCCACGTAACCTCGTTTTCTTCTATTCCACTATTTTTCCAGCTCACTAATCTGGTCTTAGAGCTACTGTGCTCAACTGTTTGGGTGTACAAGTCTTTTGCCAGCCTTTTTCCAGGTAAGGGAAGCCATGATTTTTACTGTTTTCAAGTTCTTATGCCTGTTTGGTTGATTTTATGTGCTGGGTGCTTGATATATGTTGTTGGTTGCGTGAAAATATGTTGCTTGTACTACTATGCTGATTTGAATCTGGTTCTGCACGAGAGAGAGAAGTGAGTTCTGTTGAACTTGCCCAAGCGAGCGGGTTGGTCGCTCAAAACGAAAGCTCTCGCTTAAGCGAGAGCTCTCGCCTGAGCGAGAACAACAACAACTCACCCCCTTCTCTATTTCGAGGGATCGTCTAAGCGAAGGCCACTCGCCTGAGTGAGAGAAGCCTCGCCTGAGCGAGTTGGGTTAGCTTGAGAAAGACCTCGACGTGCCCACTGTTCACAATCTTGCCCAGGCGAGATTGAGTAGCTTGAGCGAGGGATTCCTCTCGTCTGAGCGAGAGCTCCTTAGCCTAATCGAGATTGACAGTGGTGATTTGATAAGTGTGTGTTTCAAATGATTGGTTGGTTGGTTACTTTATAAAGTTATGTATGATGCCTTGTATGTATCCTATATGACACAATGGGACTGGAATTGATGAGTTTGGTATGAGCTTGGTATGAAATATGATTGGATGTTTGGTTATATTTATTGGCATGAGATTGGTATGCATGAGAACTCTATGGTTGGTTGGTGAAACATGGATAAGGTATGGGTAGGACGTAATTCCATGACCCTCTTGGTGAGAGTTCACGGTGGTGCCTCATCTAATGGACACAATTTCATGAACCTCGTGATGAGAGTTCATGGTGGTACCTCATCTAATGGACGTAACTTCATGAACCTCGTGGTGAGAGTTCATAGTGGTGCCTCATCTAATGGACGTAATTCCATGAACCTTGCGGTAAAAGTTCATGGTGGTGCCTCACCTAATGGACGTAATCCCATGAACCTCTTGGTGAGAGTTTGGTGGTGCCTCTTATAAGGACGTAATTCCATGACCCTCTTAGGAGAGCTCATGGTGGTGCCTCAGGTAATGGACGTAATTCCACGAACTTCTTAGTAAGGTTTCTTGGTGGTGCCTTAGTATATAATTAAGTAAGGATTCAAATAAGGATTGCATCTTGAAGCTCTAAAAAGTCAGTTAGTTTCACGTAGAGCGTCCTGACTCAAGTGGTGAGAGTAGCAGGAGGCCCTAGTCTTTGGCAAGATAATGACCTTAGATGTTTGAAGGCTAACCTTGTACCTGGTAGGGTGAAACCCATTGGCAATGGCTCTGTAGAGCAGTAGAGACCACCACAAGTGCAAGCATCCAGTGAATTTGACTTATTATATGTATTCGGATAATTGAGTCTTAGAGTCTTACATTGTCTGCTATCACATGTTTGGTTGGATTATGTATTCTTGGCTGTTAAACTGTATGCTCAAATGTATGATAAAATCTTTTTACGCTAGCTTACCCTTTCTATTTTTGTTGTGTGTTTGTGTGTGTTTTCTCCTTTATCGATGATTCATCAATTTATTGATGTGAGCAGATGTGGGAACCCCTAGTGGTCACCAGGGTGATGAAAATTCTACAGTATAGACAAACTTGGGTTGGATCTCTTTCCTTCAAGTAACCTTTATAGGCACTATGACCTATGTAATATCTTGCTCTAGAGAAGTAAGCTTTTGATCAACTGTCAAACTTTTTCTTTCGATTTTGTTATTGACATCGTGGAGTGCCTTTGTCTTCTTTTCTAACACATTTGGGATAAATCTAATGGTTTAAACATGTGTACCTTTTGGTACTGTTCTTTTATATTATATCTTTTGTAATTGTGTAATGTTTCGTTTATAGATTTATTTTCTATTAAATGGGACATTACATCTTGAACAACAACAAACTCCCTATATTTTTCCTTTTAATTTTATGTTTTTTTGCTTTATTGAAATTATAATTGAATTCGTTGAAAAATAATTCGAAATGATTAACTTTATCTATAATTGAATTCAGTTGACTTGTTATGCATTAGACAATCCACTGTTTTAATTTGATTGAATACAACAACGAGCAATGAGTTGTAATTTTAACTTAGTTATAAACACAAAATCTAACATTATTGGATTTGCATATTGTTATCTCATAGGAAGAGTAGTAAAAGCTTCTCATTTCTCATTATGAACTATACAACAATTTTCATTAAAAAGAATTAGGTATAATTATTGATTTGGTACTTCAATTTTTTAAGTTTGTTCAATTTAGTCCTTGAATTTTTGAAAGATTCAATTTGATACCCTTATTCTTTTAAATTGATCAATTTAGTACCTCCCATTATACTCTAGTTCACGTCGTTTGTATAGTGGTGAACTGTCATTGTGCAACAAATTAAATAATTAATCTTAATACCATACTGAATACATATGATCAAGGAAACATCAAAAGAGAGACTAAAATGATGTTAACTACATCCAACAAACAAACCAACACAATTAACAACTTCACTCACGTTTCTATTGTATAGTGACAGCTTACCAGTGTACAAACGATGTTAATTGAAATATAACGGGAGATACTAAATTGAACCACTTTAAAAAATAATGGTATCAAATTGCATCTTCCAAAAATTCGAAGACCAAATTGAACCAACTCAAAAAATTGAGGGGCCAAATCAATAATTATACCAAAAAAATTAACAATAAATATGTGTATAATGAAGTGAAAAATTTCATAGTAAATGTATTTATGCGTATATAATTTTAAATTTTTACGTTAAAAGTTATTTATTTATAACATTACTAAAGTATTGATTTGATGCAGGAGTCATATAAAAATGTTATGATTGAAATATACGAGAAAACATATCAAAGCATTCTATAATTGATTTTCATGCTTGTATAAACATTAGGTGAAAATAAGAATTAAAAAATTTACAACATTGGTCACAATTTATCACTATTTTACATGCATTCTTTATCTTTAATGGTTAAAATTTCTACTTCCAAAAATATGAATTCCACACCTTTGATAAAAGAAATCATTGCATTAACTACAAACAAATATTTAATATTCAAGAACATATACAAACACAATTGGAAACCCAAACTGCCATGCCAATAAAAATTCGGACACAAAGGAAGGCATAAGCATACATGCAAACATTTATTGAACAATATGATAAATGTGACTTTAAAAAAAAGTTATGTGTTCTAGAATTAGGATGAAAATGTTGTTTTGTGGGTACATCAAACTTTGTGTCCATTGATGTGATACTTTTTTTGGTTGATAAACTATTTAGGTATGCTTTTTTGTTTGAAGAGCTTTTATTATGTTGGAATGACTATTTTTTTTTATATTAAAAATTAAACAATTTTAGTTTTTATTTATATATTTTATTTAAATTTATTTATTTTATTTGGTGTAAATCATGATGCAAAAGTGTGTAGGTAGTGAACATCTAAAAAAACAAATCGGATAGTAAATTTGTCACAAAATAGCGAGAATTATTGAGATATTTATTATGAAATACAAGTAATAACTTGAGAGAGATTAAAGAGAATAATTACGACAATTTCGAGAGGTTACGAAAGGTTTAGCGTGAGACATGTTGTGAGAAAATAGTTAGGGACATGTATGAGATTAGTCAAGGATTAGCTGGAATACTTATGAGGGAGTAGTTTTATGTTAGTGAGGCAATATTGAGGTATTAGAGCGAAATTAAAAATGACAAGTTAGGAGGGATAATTAAAGGAATAAATACAAAATAAGCAATTGATTAACCTGATACTAACAAGAAATTGGTGCAACCAATAAGCAATTAAAAAAAATTTAATTAGTGGGATGGTACCCACTTTTATTTGGATATATCAGTTTGGTATCCGTTTTTAAAAATTTGTCAATTGAGTCTTAACTTTTTAAAATATGTCTCAATTAGATGCTTTTCAGACAAAAAATATTAATGTCGTTAACCGTATTGATATTTAAAATGACTTACAAAATTAAGTATCGATATTTATATTAAAATTTAGTGATAAAAGTCATGAATAAAATTAACGACATTAATAATTTTTTTCTAAAAAGGACTTAATTGAGATACTTTCAAAGGTTGAGATTCAATTGACACTTTTTTTACAAGCAGGTATCAAACTGACACATCTGAACGAAAGTAAATACCATCCGACTAATTAAACCTAAAAAAAACTTTCTCACGGATTTCGAATTTAAAGTTTGAGAGTGAGAGATTAACTATGAAGTGATAAAAAGACTTTCTACTACTAATAACAGAATTGATCTTATGTTTATGAGAAGATAATTTTGTTTTTACCTTTAAATATTTTATTAGGCATTCACGCATTGGCTAAGAGCTGTTGGTAGGATGTATTTAAGACTTCTTTTCTTTTACTTACTTTCTATATCATGAATATGAAGTATTAAAAAAATATTTTTCTGAATATTCAGAAACCAAATGTATTTAAGAAAGAACATGTTGGATTATAAAGAAAGTATTCTAAAATATAATATCCTTTACAATACTCTCTTCTCACATTCCAAAATGTATTTTTATGAAACACAATTTTATATCTTAATATTTCGAAAAGTACTTTTTGAAATATAAAAAATAGAAAGAATTTTTTTGAAAATATTTTTCAAAATGTTATAAAAACAAATATTTTTCAAAAATCACATTCCAAAATGTAAAAAAAAAAATGTTTTGAAAATTACTTTTTAGAATTTTTTTTTATTTTAAATTTTAAAATGTACTCTTCCCAAAACATATTTTTGTTTTTTGAACACTAAGAAAATATTTTCTAAAACATGAAAATTGAAAATAATATTTTAAAAAACACTTTCTATAAAGTCTAGAAAACAAATACATGTTTCAAAAGGACATTTTTGTTGAATACTTCTCCTTTTTCTTTTTTGACAAATACTTGTTAAGACACTTAACAAAAATTATTCACCAATAAGTATCATTTCAATAGCTTACAACAAACAATTGAGAGGAGGTATTTTTAACTGATGCTTTGCAAGATAAAATACAAACAAATAACAGAATGAACTGAAAATTTTACACACCAAACCAAGGCGTCCTAGTTGTTCAGAAAAGTAGACAAAATATATCTTTTAAAATAAAAGAAAAAAGGGAAGTCTTTATAATAAGAAGGGAGTGTAAAAAAGAAGCAAAAATCAACCGAAGAGGAAAGAAATAGGAATAATATTACTTAAGCGCAATATTCACTGCCCACATTATTAAAATCCTGAAATACGGTTGTATAAAAAATCATGGGTATGAAAGCCAGGAAATGAAATTTTGTTGGACCCGCATACTTTAATCTTAAATCATTATTATTAATGATCTTCTAAACAAACAAAAGAAATATCCTAAATCCCTTGGCCCTATATCTCTTCCCAGTAAATCAACCACAACAAACAAAGCTTCCATCTATTATCTCATTCCATTTTTGCTTTCACAGCTATACATAACTGTAATGCATGCAAGTATTACATACACAATCCTCTTATAACTAAAAACAGACAGTAAATAGGAACCAAACAATCGACAGGTCTCCAGTTAATACTTTTTCTTCTTAAGTTAAGCACACATACACAGCTATTAAATAGTCCACCTTTAACTACCTGAGTACCACGTTCCCTTCGTATTGTATTATCAGTCTTTGCTCTCCGACTCATTGATTTTTCCAGCATCAGTCAGTAGTCATCGGTTGTGTCATGCAACACCTAAATCGGGCTTTCCGAACAGTTGTCAAGATCTCAGTCTCTGCGTTCTCAAGCATTCCTACAATTTCAGTAAACGGTGGCCTAATATCAGGGTTGGGATCCCAGCATCTTGTCATGATCTCGCGGAGAACAGGTAAGCAGTCATTGGGTATGATAGGGCGAACGTTTTTGGTGACAACTGCAAATGCTGCCTGTACCGCTGTCATGTTCTGAAATGGAAGCATTCCAGTGATGAGTTCCCATAAAACAATCCCAAAGCTATATACATCCACTTTTTGTGTGTAAGGCCTATGCTGGATCATCTCCCTGCAGCAGATCATAAAATAAGAGATTTAAGTACATGTCAACATATGTATTTTTAATTAAAAACGATATAAAACAGTGAAATAAATTATACATCAGCACTTCAAAACAGTAGGTTTATATTAGCCACAGGTATAAATATGGCAATCAACTGGATTTTAATGGCTAGTAGAAACACAAGAAACCAGGTTGACTCAGTTATTCTCCATGTAGCTATCAAGTACTGCCTAGTTTTGACAAGAAATAACAGCTAAAAGGTCATTCATTAAATAGAAGATACAATTGGAATGAAAGAATAAATACAAAGAAGTTAAAAATGTGATTGGATTATACCTTCAAAATACACTCTTTATTATTCTTGTAAGTGTAAGTTGTATTTATTTTTTCACATTTATATGATTATCACTATTTATTAAGCTGAATGCAAAACACAATTTGCAGATGTCTGTCCTGACATTTATTCTCAAGGTGCTTAAATGAGCAGGCTCAATCTTTCTTCAGCTCATTGCTGCTTGGTCGTTCCTTTCCGTCCAGCAGATTCTAAATCCTTTTTAGGTGGCACCTTTCCAAATATCTCAAAAATCCCCAAGTCTCTGGTTTCAAACCATCAAGGAAAAAGACTAAGGAATGCCACAAAATCATTTCAGTAAAGGAGTCATTGTGTATTTATTGAACTTCATGGTAGTCCAAATTGCCTTAACCTATCTCCTTCTATACAATGGCTTTATATCTTGTCATTCATTTAGTGTACACACATCTATCAAAACTTTCGAAATTTTGCTACTCTCACTTTTTTCTTGCATTATATCTCTTTAACATTCTCTACATTCTCTACTGTACATAGTTGTATAATAAAATTTGCCTTTGAACTTGGTACAGACTTTGCTGTCACAAATAACCTATGATATCCTTTCCATTTTGACCATTTATTTTGTATCTTATGGTCCAACTGCTAATAAAAGAAATTATTTTTACAAAAATCAATATTACAAAATAATGGAAAAAATAATTAAATTGCTAGCAGTGGTGTCTTCACAAGGAAGAGGTCATGAAAACTGAGGAGGAAAAGGTTACATTCATACAATTTGCATGTTACCTATCCCCTCCTGGGATCTTGCTTTTGATAACCTTGTCCATTTATGACTGTGTGTAAAGAAAATATCCACTTAATCCAAAAAGTTTTGGAAACCTATTCTACCTAATAACTTCTTATAGAATACGAGTTTAACTGTAGAAACTTGTGATAAAAATGATCTAGCATCCAAAACTTTAGATAAATTAAATACCATATGTAGTAATTATAGTTGACAAGTTATATATTATAAAATGTGTGCTATACATCAAAAGACAGTTGATTGGTGAAGAATGAACAAGTTATATATATATATATATATGAAATTCAGTAAATTTGGTTTACTTAATGACCACTTACAATCCAACCATGGGATTGATGAACTTCAATGTCCATAAAGACGTTATTAAATGGAATGAATGTAACAAGACTAGATCCCGAATTAAAGGGGTCTCCACCCAAATCTCTCTGTTAGAACCATTTAAATTTTTCATTAATAACCTTTTTCTTTATTAAGATAGAATTTCAGATACATAAAACCATAATGTACATTAACATAATTATCAAAAGAAGAGAGGAAAATAAAGAATCTTACGGAGCCATCCAACGGTATGTTCCCGTCTCAGGTGTCATTCCTTCCGTTAGTACCTCAATCCGAGCAACTCCAAAATCAGCAATTTTAATTGATTTGTCACTAAAAATCAAAAGATTATCAGATTTCAAGTCCCTGTGGATCAACCCAAGGCCATGAACATATGCCATCCCACGTGCAACATCCAAAGCTTGTTTAACAGCCAATTTAAGGGGCACTGATCGGTTTTGTCGCTTCATTAAAAATTGCCGAACTGAACCGCCTTTTGCATATTCTGTAACAATACACCATACCATTGGCTTATGGCATGCACCAATAAAACGAACTATGTTAGGATGATTTAGTGTAGCCAGCATCATCACCTCCTGCTGAAACTGCTGTTCCATCAACTGAGCCTTTGCCGAATCATTTTCAGGCCTCTCTAAGATTTTAATGGCAACATCTTCATTATTGTAAGTACCTCTGTAGAGTTTCCCGAAAGCTCCTTGAGCAAAAGCCTCACCCATACTAAGATTCCTCAAATCAATTGTCCACTCATCAAAATTGTCAAGCCCTTCAGTTGGGGAACTACTGTCCATTAGTGCTTGAGCCAAAGCATCATCACTCAAAGCATGTGTAACTCTTCCTCGATGATTGACACTGTGTGCAATGGAGTAATTATCATTGGCGCGTCTCCGCAACCCTTGGTGGTTCAATATACGAGTATGGGAATCATTGGAGCCAACACTGCTATTATCAATGGACATTGCAACAGATCCTCCACCGTTACTTGTTTGCAAGCTCCCAATGCTGTCGATTAACATATCCGTGCCCTCCTCAAGCTTATGATAAAAGCCCTTAGAGAAATCATAGTAGTCGTCGTTCTGTTTGTTGAGGTCTATTATTCCCGGGAATTTCGCACCACCACCTTCCAGCATCTTTCTCAGTAAAGAAAAGTTTAAGTCTTGTTATTTCCTCAGCATCAGAAATTGTAAATTGAGCCACCTGAAAAAACAACTCTGAAAAACATACCCACAAAAACTTACAACATTTGAATTTATAATCTTCAAATACAACAAAGGTAACTCCATCTTTGAATTTACCTATAATCAATGAACAATTGTGCATGCTCACACGCACATACAAAGTGAGGCTCAGAGATTCCAACCAGACAGAAGAAACACAAAGTGATATAGTTAACTTAAGCAAAAGAAAACTAACACTGCATCTAAATCAAGAGAGCGAAAATCCAGTAGAACCCTAAATTTGGACAGCTAAACAAGAGCTGGCGAGTCATACCTGGATGGAGAGTATGAGTTTCTATGCGACAGCGGAAGAGAAGATGAAATAGGGTAAAGCCAAGGATAGATAACAAATTGAGAAGTAGATTGAGGTCGAGACAGAAGAAGAAACCGAAGAAGAACACCAAGGAAACTGATGTTTTTTCTTTTCAGTTTTTTTTTTTTTTTAAAACATTCTAAAGTACACTCTTCCTCATTTTACAACCATCTCCCGTGGCAAAAATAAAAATTCTTAGATTCAATCCTACTAAAGTAATATATAGTTTTATTTAAATAATTTATGTTTTTTTTTTATTTGGAAAGTAATTTCAATTTAGTCTTTTATAATTTAAATTGTATTACATTCAAAATTTGAGTTTTGCTTTGTTTTATAATAAAAGTAATTTTTTTAGTTCATAAAATAAATAAATTTTACCTTTAATTAATACATGGATTTTATTGTGATTAATTGTTTATTTAAAAAATAATATTTAATAAACAAAAGCTCTAATACAGTGAGTTGAAATCTCTACCCTATCTCACTTCTATGTATAATACACAACATTCATTCTCCTTCTTACATATCTTGCATCTTTGTTTTATTATAATATTTAAGAAATTATAGTGAGCTTTTTATTATTGACTAAAATAATTCTACTAGGAGTTAAAATGTTGTATGTAATGTGTATAAGTTTGCACTATATTTGTACTTATTTAATTTTTTTGTGCATGATAAGCATGGATTGGGATATAAGTTTAGTTGGAAAAGAGTAGTTCGTCAAATTTATAAACAATATAAAAATGTATTGTGGTATATATATATATATATATATATATATATATATATATATAAAAAAAATAAAAAAAAATAAATTATTTCTTTAAACCATTATTTTGTAATAACACTATCATATAACATAAGTTTAAATTTTTATACAAGTCATGTTTAAAAATAAAAAATATATGCATAAATACTAATAATTTTAATATAAAATACTAGCAGCAAACTTAAGCTGACTTGTTAAACCTTAAAATACTTTTTAAACATCTAAAACCTTATATTTTTAATAAAAAAGACTTTTTCAAACCTTAAATTGGATATATACTAATTTGGACCTATGTAAACCAAATCATAAGTACAGAGTCTGACATATTTCAATCCCTAATTTCGGAGTAACCAACATATAAAATTATTCTTCATACCTACTCATAATGTGTGTGATTTAAACATTAAATCAAATTAAAAAAATAATATTATGCAAAAAGAATAGAAATATAAATAAAAAATCAATAAATTATCATTTAATGATAATGAAATCAACCTCTACGCTTCATATTGTTCTAGTTTTAAAAATGACTTGTATTTCAATCTGACCATTAGCCAAGTTGATTCTTTATTCCTGTCATTCCATATACAAATACATTTCATATGGAATTTCTTATCTATTAATCACTCAGATGGGTCATTCGTTAACCCAAAAGAAATTATCACTTTCATCCATTAGAAGATGAATAAATTTTTGGTGCTTATGAGAATCGTCCCCACTCTCAAAGCATCCTAATGTACGGTAGGCAACCTGATCAGAAAAATACATATTTCATCACGTTTTCAACTTTCAAACACCAATTTACTTTTAAAGATCCATCTCAAACAAACCAATGATCTAACAAAATAAGAGTCTAATTTCAAAATCAAAATGATATTTATGGCTTGTATTTATTTGTTGGCGGATTTAAGGATGATTTTTCTGACCGCAATGAAACTCCTCCAGCTGCTGTAGTCTACCATATAATTGAAAGAAAGTCAGCATAGACTTCTTTCTTTTAAAAAAACACAACACATTCAAACAAAAGTAAGGCCGTATTGAAGCAGTAGCTGAACTTGCAATATAAAAAAATGCATAAAAGAAATACGAGGCTAGGGTGAAAAACTGAAGAAAACCAACTTACCCAGACTAGTGTCGTTTCATTTCCTGAAATATATTTGTCACCCTTGGAGACAAACGCGGGAGGAATTTGAATAGCTGTATACAAAAATAAAGGTGTTACGCATTAACAACTACAAATTGAAACAGGTAAAACTTCAATAGCTGTTCACAAAATAGAAATTTTCAGTTTTCTAGTAATATTATGGTTCAAAAATAAGAATCGATAAAGGTTATTGTTCACAGGATTACAATTTACTAGAGATTGCATAAAAGATTTCATATTAAAGTTGAAAGGTAAAGCCCAAAGAATATCCTTACATTTCTAATTCTAACAAAAACAAGTACATAAAATGGAAATGTACATGATATCAGTAGTATTTAGCAGTCACTAAAGAGAGGAACGTACCCAAAGTTTTACGCATGCATCCATGACAACTGGGACCAGGCAGATAAAAATAGTTATAGTTGACTGATCAACTTCAAGCCCATAGTGCTCAACAATTATCTCTAGCAAAGTTTGCCAACCAGATTCAGAATGATACCTGCAGGCATCCCAGTATCCAACAAAAGCAGTCAACAATAACATGCTTAACAACCAAAGCCCCCCCTACGGCAAAGAAAAAAAATACAACAAAACACATTTTCAAAACCATTCCTTGGAGCTTAAATTTTCCTTCCAAAATGATCCTTATAACTAATCACTAATTATAGAAAAAGGAATGTCATGCAGTCTAAGTACATCTTTTGCATTACAAGGGTGTTTGAGATGTATAAAGCAAGCATACTTCAATCCATCAACAACTAATATAGCTTCATACCTTCTATACTTTGGCAGCTGACAGAGAAGATGGAGACACCAAATATAAAATGAATTAGATATTATACTGAAGCAGTGCAGATTTGTTTAAGAGGTTCGGAATACACCTATGATATTACAACCTGGCTAAAGCTAGAAAGGCAAAAGAAGTGAAAAAATGCGAACTAAAAATACGTGAGGGTGAGTGGGTTAGAAAAAAAACTATTTCACTCTTAACAGCCCACAGATAAGAATTAGACATGTGTGATTCCCTTGGGCTAAATAGTACATACTTGTCTAATACTACATGGCAGTCAATATCCTGGAGTTTTGTTTGCTCGTGAAAGACCGGGTAGTGGCAATGTTCCAGTGGTGTTGTCACACTACAGAACAACTGGTGCAGGGAACACGAAGGTCATCGTACGAACTTAAGCCACCGAAGTGAACAAGAGCATGTAAAAGGGCATGGTATTCTTCTCCAGTAGAGGAAGAGGCAACAGTTATATGTTTCTTTTTTAATTCCAGCTGATAGTATCCCAAAAAAGAAGTAATAACCACTGATTGAAAGCCTTGGGTTTGGGAAATCCCCCCAATCAGTACCACTAAACCCAGAATTTCAAGTGTCGAGGTGTGAGGGACTAGACTTCCTTTGCCAGGATTGCCTCTTAAATATGTAGGAATTATTTGGAATGATTTGTAAATCAAAATCAAAATCAAAATTGGTATCTAAATGTGTCTCTAAATCTATATATTTATATGTACATCCAAAATAAAAAATCCATATCTGTATCTAAAGGTATCATACTTCTTTTGAATGCACTGATACATGGTGCATGTAATATGATGAGCAAATTAATAATTCATTAGAAACCAAGTTTCACTAAATGGAGGGAAATTACGAGATGCAGAGGAAATTACCCTAAGAATATATCTGTGATCAGTATAATTAGAAAAGCCTTCCCGGTATCTGAAATATTATTGATAATTTTATAACCTGTAAATTTGAGCAACGCTACCTGCACAACAGGGGCAAAGAATTTTTTTTAAGGATAGTTAATATGTATATTTCAGAGTGAAACACCAAAATATTAGAAATGTCAACAATCAAAGTTTAAAAAGAATATATATTAAAAATGCAAATGCCTAAGCATAGCCCATATAAACTGCTATGCTAAAGAAGCCTTCCAGAAGATATGAGGGCTATATGATCAAACCATATGCACCAAATACTAGCACTTTACTAAAATTAGGTCCAAGGAACTATGACATAACCAAATTCACAAAAAAAATACTGAATAATGTATTCCATAAAAAAACAACAGCAAAAACAATGTGAGAATGGATTAGCAACCAATTCTGAACAATCATTACACATAACACATAATAGAAGAGCATCACATGGCCTATAAGCCTATTATATGTCATTAGCATTTATTGATAAATGAACAAAAGTCCAAATTAATGACTTGATCGCAGAGGAAGGTTTGAATTTCAAAAAGAGTTGATTAGGATGGAAATAAACTCTTCCTACTTTTATCCCCACGCCTAATTATAACCGTTGTCTTTCCCCCTAGATATTTGGCTATACTTTTTTGTACAAATTGTGGTTTTATATGACAAACGTGGTCCCTAGTTTCTAGTATACGTTAGTTCCAGTTGGACAAATTAATGGTTGGTGGCTAAATAAGTGGTGATCAAGGAGAAAATGAATGACTATCCTTGGCCCTAAGTTCATTCTTGCAGTAAATAGAGTAATAGTGTATATCTTTATGTAATAAGAGAGATTAGGGTAATTAGGATCCTTGCATTTGTGGCCGTGTTTGAGTGTCATTCTATAAATAATACTCTGATGTAAGTTAGACACAAATTCTCTCCTATGGTTTCTCATATTCTTCTATCTCAACATGGAATCTAGAGACCAGTGAGAAAACCCTAATTTCTGCTTATCCAATGCACTCATGTCCATCCATAAATAATTTTTGGAAACCATGATCTTTTCTTTTTCCAATGTGTCCTTCACCACTGTCAACCACTACTATTTTTGGGTGAACAAGTTTTCAATGGACCCCAACTATTTTTGTTTGCCTCAAGCTAATCTATTCATGTCTTAAGTTTGAGGCTCCAAATGACACAGGACGGACCTCCCAAGTGCCCAACACCACTATGCATGGTGGTACCTCCAACCACTTCTCCGATTGACACTTCAATCAGCAACGTTGTCCCTACACGTACTTCCATATTTTGGCCTTGCTTTGCCTTTTTTAAGCTTCCATTAAGCCACCTACTGCTTTGTACAACCACATTTGTCTGTACTACTGTTGTCAGTATTAAGTTTTGAGATCATAAACTCAACAAATAAGAATTTTAACTCCGGGACTAATCTTATTGAACCAAAACACTCTTAAGGACTTTTTGTTTTCAAACTAGGAATCTTTTGATTTTCAATGCAAATAGGTGTAATTTCAATTTCAACTATCAAATGAGTCCTTGAGTTATAATGAAGAATTTTAATAAACGTTAATTAATAAATAAGTGTGAAACAATAAAATTTACGAATGATTATATTCGGTAGTAACATAACCAAACACAAACATGCATCAAAAGAAAAAAAGAAAGAGTCACATATTAGAAATTATTATACTCCGTAGTGACATAACCAAACGCAAACATGCATTGAAAGCAAAACAAAAAGAGTCAGATAAGAAAAGGAGTTACTGAAAGGAGGAGTCATATAAAGCATAATGAAGATAAAGAAGTATATTCTTCTATAGAACCGTAGGGCCATGAATGCGACAAAATTTGGTAAACAGGAAGTGTGTAAAGGTTCATGACAAGCTAAAATAATAGAAATATTTTCCTATTTATTGTACACTTAAACTAAAGACACCTATTGTACATATTGAAACGTGTCTTCAGAGATCTCCCCTTTATTATGATTCTGCCACTTGTCCTGTGCCTTGTTTAGCTTTAAACTGCTTCTTATAGCAACAGACTGTCAACTTTTCATTTTTATTTGGCATTTGAAAACTTTTTTCCAATACCTATTGGAGCCTTTTAACATCATTTTTATCAAAAACTATTTTTTCAAATTTCTAGAATCACTCTTCTATTATATGTCTTTTTAAATTGAAAACTTTGTTTTAGTTAGACAACATACTCTCCTATGATGTCGAACAATAATCCTTCAAAGGACTCCAATGTACCCCCTAAAAATGCCTTCTTGAGTCAATTGAAAGGATGCCGTTTTAAATTTGTAAATGATAAACCTCTTAACAAATTGTTTAGGTTTAAACTGCTTCTTATAATAGCAACAAACTGTCAACTTTTCGTTTTTATTTTTCATTTGAAAACTTTTTTCAATACCTATTGAAGCCTTTTAACATCATTTTTATCAAAAACTATTTTTTTCGAATTTCTAGAATCATTCTTCTGTTATATGTCATTTTTTTTATCGAAAACTCTGTTGTCATTACACAACATAGTCTCTCCTATGATGTCAACCAATAATTGAAACAATAATCAAATGACTCCAATATGACCCCTAAAACTGCCTTCTTGAGTCAATTGAAGTAGGCCTTTTTAAACTTGTGAATGACATACCTCTTCACAAACAAATTGTGTCAACTCTGTTGACCAGTTGACAAGTTTCTTAGAGGCTCTCATGTTGACCACATTTGAAACATGGTTGACTCATATGACATATGTTCTAATTTGAGAGGCATGTTAGATAGCATCTATAACAACAAATTGGGGTTGGAGTTATGATAATTTTAGGTATTTAATTTATTCTAATGTATTTATGATTGACCCTGTTGTACCTTAATATGTGATTATAAATAAGACTTTTGCGTGAACATACAAACTCATAACATTCAGTTTATGACAGAGAACAAGTCTAATAAAACAATTAATGCATCAAAACATTTAACAGAAAGAAAATGGTGAACTTACTTTACTCTTATTGAAGTATAAAAGAATAAATAAAGAGATCCCGTAAACTGTATCTGACCATATGTTGGCAAATGCTCTGCGATTTTCCAGTCTCCGCTCTTCCCTCAACTCTAATCTGTTGGTGCAACAAATAAAATGGCAAAAAGGGGAAAGAGTATAGAACAATCAAAGGTCATCTTTAAATAATTACTCTTACTAAATCTAAATACCATGACAACTAATCAACAAGTCCAGGACTATCTTGATTGTCCTTTTGCTCAAAGCCTTCACCAGTTCATAAGTTCTTTATGAACAGAATTCAGGTAAAGAATGATGCAAATATTTTTTAAGATTCGTGAGAGATATGTTAAACAACAGGCAGTTACAGAACAGACTCTAGCATGATTGCTTTTGTGGGCTTTGTTACTAAATTCAATATTCTTATAATACTCATATTCTGAATACAACTATAGTTATCAACACAAGAAAAAGGATGAACATCATTCAAGACAATAAGGCAAAAGAAGGAGGGATTGATCTTACGCTTTATGTCTTAATTCCCACCAAACCTCTTCATCAGATAGAGGTGGAGATTTACCAATCTCAACCTCAAGCTCAAACCGTCCCCTCTCAGTTTTTAGTTCCTCAACTATTTCAAGTTTTTGATATCTTCTTACGTCAAGCATTTGTGCTGCAAGTGGTACAGTCTTCACATATCTATGGATAGCAAAAGGTTGCTTGAATGGTTATGCGAACATTGTCAATTCAAGAAGGTAAAAGTAACATACAACCACACAAGTAAAGGATGAATAATCTGAAAAATTTTACTCAATTACAAAGAAAGCAGAAGAAAATGATAAAATCTAGTTGTCTGTCTAAAATAAAACAGAGTAATTTACAATGACACCCCTTGAGATTTTCTCAAATTACTCTTACATATCCTGTTTGTTCCACTTTTACATTGGCCTCCCTCATCAGATGTAAGTGTAATAGTTTTCAAACTTAAGGGGGGTGTATGTAAAATGTGAAAGGGCTGACAATGTATCGTTTTAAAACTAAGGGGTGATTTGTGTAGGATTTTTAAAAAGTTGGGGTATCGGTGTAATTCAAACAAGCCTTAAAGGGCGCCAATGCGATTTATTCTTAAAAAAACATGAGCAACATATAAAATCAACAAAACCACCATATAACCAATACTGGGCACTAAATAAAAATATCATAATGCTTTTCCTTATCCACTTTTATCTTAATTACTGTCAGTCAACTCCTGAAATTTTTAGCAGTGAGATAAATGCTCATTAATGATTTCATATATCTGACATTCCCTACGATCCATACAAGCGTCATTAAACAAGAAATGTGGACAATCCATGGGTCCTCTAATATCTGTCCTAAATGTTAACTATGAAGAATCAGACCATCTACCATTTGACCAGAGACTTTGATATAATGTGAAGGACTAAGAACCTTCCCAGTAGGGACCCACAAATGGTTTTGTATCTCTAAAATTGATAGCAAAGCCTCTCTGAAACAGTGGCTGTGAGTTTGATCCTTGACCCCCTTCTTCATAATTAAGTTCAACTTTAGCACAAGGGAAAGTGGATTCGTGCATAGATTTCAAGCCCAAAAGGTCTCTCTGCTAGTCAAAATGGTTTTCCTTTCAATAGCACAATGTTTTAAAAGAAGGAATTGTATTATGGCAAACCACTATCTTCTGAAGATCTTTATTATTTGGGACCGGATTATGAGATTAGCTTATAGAAACAGGTAAGAAACTGTATTATTATTATCAAAATGAAAATAGGAAACTTGAGCAGAAGTGCTCTACAATGCTTCGGATGGGTACCAGAGTCACAGACTCCTCCAGAGAGATCCCTCTCCTTAGCTAATTCTCATATTCCCCTCCTTTTCTCCTCCTTCCACTCTCCCCCACTGTATACAGCTATGCCCATGCAAAGGAGAGTCCCCTCCAACGTCCTCTCTCTCCTCTAACTAATTTTCATTCCCTGGTCCCACTTTCTTTCTTCTAGAATATACCTTCCATATTTTGGGCCTAACCTGACTTATGTCTCTAAGTTTCTCCTCCTGCTGTACCAGCCCACTATCCAGGGTCCTATCATTAGCCATATCTATTATATTGACCTCTTCTTTTCTCAAACTGTATTTATGGGTTCCTACTTGGTAGCAGAACCAGTGACACATGATATTCCTTTGCACACTGAGTTTCCTCAGCATGGCCTTGGGCAACCTATTACATCTCAGATTAATCTCACTACTCCACTACTCAGTCTCATTCTATGTACTAAAATATTGGCCTTGCCCACTTGAGTTCTATATGACGGGCAACTCATTCCTAAAACATTGCCTTGTCCTCCAAACACGTCATACTTCTACAGAACAGCATGCAGAGAGAATTACAGTCACAGGTACATCTGTTTGTGCACAACTCTTGAAGCATTTAGAAAAGCAAGATAATATACAGCCTATTCAGAAGAAAAATATGGACACATACCTGTCTAAAAATGGCATAAGTATGTAGTCATGAACCAGAAAATCCATTGCCCAAGGTACAATAATCAACAATGCCAAAAATTTTGCCTGTAATAATAATTTTGGTACATGGAATTGAATTACTAATAGAGAATATATTAAGCGAACACCAGAAAATCATTTATTTGGTATGACAATATTAGGATGCTGTATAATGTCTGAAAAGGAGAATTGAAAATTTGAAATTAATGAGTTAAATGCTTCCAAAAATAATGAGTTGAATATAAAGAACAAACACACAATGTATCAGTTCAAATCATGTCATTCCAACTTCAGTTGCAGCTGCTGGGCTTAAATCCGTGCTTTCCCCCACCCTTCTTAGACAAGGCTAAGCTATTAACTAAGTGAGGGTTTTGGTTGAGAAGAAAAATGAGATCACGTAAATGAAAAGCATTTCGTGAACATAAGGAAATGCACTAACCGAATTTGACGAGGCATACTGGAAAACACGATCCTCATAAAGCATGTCCTCATCTTCCCCTCCAAAAATCAAATACCTAGCGGACTCTACCAGACCCTTGTCGGCGGGAAGATCACCGGAATCATCTCGCACATTATCCCTATAATCCTTCATACCCTGCTCCCAATCCGAAGAGGAAGTGTTACCCTCCCGATTAATCCCGTCCCCATCCAAAAGCCAGTCTTCCCATTTCCTATACTCTTGGTTCTTCCTATCTTCTTGAGCTTCTCTTAACTCTACAATTGCTTCAGCTCTCTGCTTCCAGGCCTCAAACTTCTCGCCCTCAGATAACTCTCGTGTGCTCTCAGCCTCGCCCGCAGCCACGGCCTCAGCCTCAGTTTCCACCATATCATCGTCCCTCAGACCAAGCCAATTCCCATCATCTTCGAAAAAGAATTTCTGCCACCAACTGCTCTTCCTTGAATGCCCACTGTGCTTTTCCGCTTTTGAAATGAATCCATTAAGCCGCCTCGTTTTGCTGCCCAACTGAATCACAAAGTTGGATGAACCATGCGAGACGAAAGAGTTCAAAAGCAATTTCTGATTAAACAAGATTAAGCTGTCGCATAAAACAGTTGAAGAGCTCATGAAGAACATGAATATATGCCCACATTTTTCAGTTTCCCGAGTGAATGCACAACATTCTGGTTGGTAATGTTCTGCTTTGGCACAAACTCAGCAGCCAAGCCAACCTCTCCAATTCATATTATCCTCATCTACTCTATTCTATATTCTCATAGTCACGCCTTTTTGCCTTTCTTTATCTATTTGTTTATTATTTATCTAATTATACGACCGTACAAAAAGAGCTTACCCCCAGCACAGTCTTGGGCATGGCTATTGTTCCGCCACGTTTTATCCCATCTCTCGCTTCACTTCTCCATTTAACCATTTTACATGTAAAACATCATTTTCAGAACCAAAAATATCGTATTATAAGAAATTAAAAAAAAAATAATTATCCTAGTTATTCATTTCTTTTATAATTATTAATAATTACTAAATGATATTAATTACGGATGAAAATTTGCCAAATGTAATATCCCATTTAAATAATAACTTTAATTTAAATGAAATGTCACACAGTAAATAAATGTAGAGACAAGTCCTGGAGTATAAAGGTAACTCCTTACAATATCCAAAATGCTAGGAGAAACTAAGGCACATCGTATGCCAGATACAACCAAGAATCCAATGACTTAACGAAAGTTAATAGAATACTAAAGAGCAAAGCATACATAGGTCATAGCCCAAGAAAAGCCCAAATAAAACATGAAGTCCAACCCAGGTAGACTATGCAGCGGAATCATCTCTTCCCTGTTGACCTCGAGTGCCTCTCGCATCTGCTCACATCAATGAATTGATGATCATCTCCCAAAAGGAGAAGGACCACATATAAGACAACCAAACAAGCAAACAGTTAAGCTAGAGTATAAACAGTTTATCAAGCAGTCACATGCTATTACACAATCCAAAACAGTATTCATCAACCAATCATGTTATGACTTCTCAAGCAATACACTAACTCAGACTCGACTCATCCAGATTACATATAATCAGGTCGGATTCAGCGGATGCTTGCACTTGTAGTAGATACCTCTGCTCACCCCCGAGCTATGTGTTACAAGTGTTACAATGAATCAATTCCCTCACACAAGGTTAGCCCTAAGTGAGACTAACTGACTCCTTAGAGTGTCAGGATGCAACCTTACCTTGAATCCTTACCAGACCATATAGATGGGACAACACCATGGACTCCCACTAACAGGGGCCATGGAATTACGTCCCGACCACTGAAGCACCACCAGGAAGTCTCACCTAGAGACTCGTGGATTTACATACTGACAACATACCAATCACATTCCAAACAAACAAATAATATTGATCATGCATTTAACACCTCACGCCATCCTTTGTAACTCATCCTCATTCATATTCCATGTTGATTTCATACCATCACATTCTTCCGAATTCGGGGATATATAACTTCACCTCATACCAATACCATGCCATCAATGTAATATTATTGTTCATACCGAATTTATGACCACATATGTAACCAACCATTTCATTGAAATCGCATGCCAAGATTTATCCCAAACCCATCATCCACAATCCATGAATCACATCACTCATGCATGATCATTTATCACATGCTTTTAATATAACAATTAGATTCAAGCCAATAATAACCATTCAAGATAAGAGAAACAACCAAACTACAGCGATCTCGCGATAAAAATTGCTCTCACTACAGAGCTCTGATTCAAGATCGAACCGGTCAAAGTCAAAATCTATGTGTTAAGGATCAGCTATTAAAATATCAGCTCGATCAACGGTTAACGAAGTAGTAACTTTCATTTTATGAAAAGTGTGCAGTGTTGTCAACAACACAAATTCAGTGACCTTGCGATAAAAACTGCTCTCACTACAGAGCTCCGATTAAATATCCGACCGGTCAAAGTCAAGAATTATGTGTTAAGGATCAGCTATTAAAATATCAGCTCGATCCAACGGTTAATGAGTCGGAAAAGTCAATTTTACTAAAACTGCGCATATCAGAAAAATACACAGTCGTCCAGCGAGCCAAGGAACTCGCCCAGCGACTGTGCGACACATCAGAATACGAGAAAAGACGTCAAACATCACAGTTTCATGAATATTTGAACCCCTAACTCAGAAATATATCAAAACTAACGTTTTCCAATCATTTAAGCATAAAACAGAAACGAAAACAAACCACATATTTCAAAAACGCGAAAAAGAACCTAACTTGCCTTACCTGGAAAAGGGTTAGCAGAGGACTTCGACACCCGAAATAATAGCTCAAGGAATAGCTTCGAGGGCTGGAAAACAGTGGAACGAGGTTAAAACGAGATCATTAAGACAACCCTAGTTGGAACTACGAAGAATGAACAAAATGGAGCAAGAGCATGAGTTGGAAGCTGACTTACGAATAGTAGAAAACTGGTTTGGCTCACTTGATGAGAAACGGTGGCTAAACCCTAGCAAAGCTTCGCAGCTGCTCAAAGAGGAAGTAAGAGTTCTGTTTTACGAAGATGAGCATAATGGTTAGGGTTAGGGCAGTTTAGGGTTCTTAGATCCCCTTTGGGCCAGCCCTAGACCCAATTGATTTGGGACATCCCTTTTAATTAAAGGCAGAAAAAAAAAAAAATTGGACCTTACACCAAACACTTACTTTGTTTAGTTATATATGGGTAAGAGTCAAATGCAAACAATTTTTTTTTTCTGTATAAATATTTGAACTCAAATATATTTTCTGCCTTTTTTTTAAATTCTAGTATAGTATTTTTTTTAATCATTAATAAAAGTAATAAAATGTAAATATAAAATACTTTTAGGGATTATTTATTTTATCAATTTAACTAAATTAAATATGTGTTAAAAAAAAGAAATGAAATGAAATAAAACAAAAATAAATTTTCCTCTATTTTGAAAGTATTAAATTATAAATTAAAAAAAATCAGAAAGAGACTTTCTAATATATTATCATATGAAATTTGTTTTTGCAAGGACAATATATCTTGCAGAGTCCTAGTTTTTGAGGTCTTCATTCAAGGATAATTCTCAACTTTTCAAACGTGAAAGGGTACTTACAAAAGATGCTTTAATGCTTAAGTTAGTTCGAGGCTCTGATGTCAGAATAATAACGTAAAAAAAATATTTCGTAAGATGTGCCTTTTTTTACTAGGTTTTATGAGTCTTACCTGATTGGGTTTTGATTTAGCAATCTTAATTACTTGATAATTGGGATTCTCTAACATGTGGTTATCTTTCCTTATGGGTTATTTTACCGACTTGACTTGATTAATTATTTGGTTCGGATAAGTGTTGTCTCACTTGGGCGACATGTACTCGGCCTGGGCATTCACGGGATGGGTGGTTTTCAGTAACTCTCTTGGGATCTTAATGCTTTGGGAGAGGACATATGTATCATGCGTTAAGGTGAGGATGGGTACTCCATATTGGGGATGGGTACCAGGTGTCTGAGATGAGGGCAAGGCAAGTACCCCATGTCTATGATAAAGACAAGTACTTCGTGCCAGAGTTGGGGATTTGTACTTTGTGCCTATGATTGGGGACGAGTACTCCATGTCCAAGGTGGGGACAAGTACTCCATGTCTAAGGTGGGGACGAGTGGGTCTTCATCTTCTTTGAGGTCATGTTCCCTAAGGGACGAGGACGCGTAGTCCATTAACCCCTAGTCTTGATATGTTTACATGCTGAAGACTGTATGGTGGTCACCTAGGTATCTGGACTTAGACTTCTCTGCTGGTTGTGGTTGTATGTGATTTTGCAAAGAAAATTTATATTTCTTTGGTTGTATGGCCCCATGGGTATAGGTAGCCTCCCATCCTCGAGGAGTGTAAGCAACGAAAATGTTTGATGGGATAAGAGCATGGAAGTGATTAATGTGACGTGGTTAGGTAGGTGTCAAAGTTGCTCAGGAAACGAGGTAGATTGTGAAGTCAAAGCATTGCACTTAATGGGCCTTGTTGTGGTTTGGGCTGGGTTGGTAATTGCTAGGTTGGTTCTTTTACTTATAAATAGTTGGTGATCCTATCATTTTACATCACCGTCTTTCTCAACCTTAAAATATTTATTTTATCAATTAATTTTTTATTTATTATTTTCATTTAATATATTTTTATTTAAAATTTGGACTTAATCAATGTAATTTTTTTTATTTATTCAAAATTTATTTTCTATGAAATATAGATTTTTATTTATTCTTTTTAATTTGTAGCTCCACTATTTTGGGTTATGGATTTTAATATATAGTTTTGTTGACATAAAATATAAAATTTCTATTATTTTTTATTTTGATTACATTTTTTAACTCTAAGGCCCCTTTTTTCCTTCATGTACCCTATGATTTATAGCTTTCGAATCCCATTTTTTAATTTTTTTTCTTCTTTCTTTATGTTAGAAAATGATTAAACAAATAATATGAATAATATAATAATAATTATTAGAGTAATAATAATACTGACGTATATATAAATCAAATAATATTAACCGAACACAACAATTCTTATAACAATAATAGATAAAAAAAATAAACAAGGAAAGAAGTAGAAATATTTTGGGTTGAGGCACGCATAACGCTATCCTTATAGAGAACACACTCTCACTGCATAGTGCAATATCGCTTCACTCCCAAGATATAACAACCTGTCAGATCGATACAACAAAGGATCTCTGTACCTTATGAACACCACTATTTAAGAGATAATATAGAGAAAAAAAAAAGAACACTTTTAAGAGAACTCTAGTGTTTTGTTTCGTATTTACCCATGCACCTAAGTGGTATTTATAGATAGAAAATGGAGACACAAGAGTCAATTGTAATAAAAAATATAGTTGTTAACCATAAATAACATTAACCTCCCATCAAATTAAAAGTCCATGAAAACTTGAGTAACAATATGATTTTTATTTTAATTATTATTTTCTAAATTATATTAAAATATTTTTAACAATCCCGACATAATTTAAAAAATAAAATAAAACAAAATATATTATCTTTTAAAACAAAATATGTAGTTCAACGTAAGGAACCTTTCTGGTTTGAGCCTTACACCTAGTGCTTATAAACTTCCATCCGAGAAAATGCACAAACTTGATTGTCTTAAGCTACATCTCCTTTGACCAGGTTTTAGTAAATAACACATATAATATTGGTATTCATTATAGGTTCTAATGGGTGGGTGCACGATCTTATGCATGTATCTTGTTCAGGAGTGTCACTTAGAGACTTGCCCATGTCTCACAATGACGGCCTCACCATCATAGTCACTATGTAAACCCTCAAAGGGTGGTTTGTGACTAACACCCCTACAATAATTGTCATTAGGTTTTTTAAGAGGTATTTTAAATAATATAAGTATAATAACGCAAATATCTCAACCTAATTATTGCCACAATTTATAGTACACCTAGTCATAGGGATGAGACATAAAATTTATTTAAATTAGTTGGTGTACTTTAGTCAATAACAACTTCATTTTTACCCATTGAACTCCATTTGATGGGATCACAATTCATGTGGAGATGGGTATCCATTGCTGCAACTAATTTATAGGCTATAGTCTCATTCCCCTCAACGACTCAAATATTTGTTGATGCATCAACCTTTTTATAAGCAGAGCAAATATGCAATATTTCTTTCTGACCTGACAAAGTCAAGAGAGATAATGTCATGAGTAATTAAGTTTCTAATATATTTGTCTCTCATTCTAATATGTCAACTTCATTGACATTTTCTTACTAGAAACTTAAATATAACAATTTAATTGTCAGGATGCATAGAAAATAAGAATAATTTTTGCTTGCATAGTAGATCATGATAAAACAACAACTTTTTAACATGTTTCCATGATAGTGCACCTCTATCCAAGGTTAAAACATAACCATAACCAGTAGTTGATTTTGTCACCAAAATCAATATCCAATTTACATTAATATATCCTTCAATCATCTAAGAAATTAGACATATTGCCATAAGTAGAAGAAACATAAATAATATTACACTAGATGGCAAAATGGTATTGGAGGTATATTTTCACTCACTTCAAAATATATAACCAATAATTTTTCCTTTTTTTTTATTAAGATGTATGTTAACCATTACAAGACATCCCACACTTTGAAATATTTAAAATGTGGTTCTTTTTTCTTTCATAACTCATAAGAAGTTTTATCACAACCTTTTATGTCCAAAAATGACAAGAATATAAAGTTTCACTAATATAATGTTAGGCAAGGTAGAACTTGAAGCATAACATTTACCATATCAAACAAAAACATTTTTTTTTCTTTCGCAAAACTATTAGATTAACATTGTATGAAGATGTTACTTAAGGAATATTACTAGGAGTTTCACATAAAAACACTCATTCATAAATATATGTATTCTCATTTCTATGCACTAGGGATGTCAAAAAAATTTGTGCCCGCGGGTATCCGCGGATAAAACCCGCAATGGGTAGGAAATGAATATTGTAAATGGATACCTGCGAGTAACGAGTACGGGTATTTTTTATACTCGCATGTTAACAAGGCGGGTATAGGTATCATAGTATCTGTACCCGTGGATACCCGTACCTGCTATACTCTAATATAAATTTTAAAAAAATAAAAAACATGATTAAAATATTAACATATTGATTTTGAATGAGTTATTTTTTTTATTAATTAGTTAAAAAAAATTAATTTCTTTGTAAATTGTCATTCAACACTATTTAAATGGGTTATTTGGACTTTGTTTGAAATTTATGAATGTTATGTATTTTATTTTATTTTAATTTACGATTAAAATATATTGTTAAAATTTATTTTTATTTTGTTGTAAATACCCGCGAGTACCCGTGGATATCCGTAGATATTAAAAAATTATGTGGGTACCCACATAACGGATACTTAACGAATATGGGTACGATTATGGGACAGATAGGATATGTAGGAGCTACTACCCGTACCCTACCCGTCCCATGGACATCCCTACTAAGGACATTTATTCACCACTTTCCTTTCTAATTTTTGTACCTCAAAATTTTATAATTGAATGGTCTCTGAACAAACTTCTCAATAATTTGTAATAATAGTATGTCATATATCACAACTTAACATTTGTAATAATCAAGGAAAAATTACTAAATATTTTATTACAAGATAAAAGTACTTAACTCAAACAAACCATCCCAAATATATCATTACCAACCAAAACACATGTCTAGAAATAATAATCGTATTGCACTCAAAAGCCACTTCATAACCATGTTGAGCAGCAAGGAAGTTTCTAAATTTAGAAACATAAAAAACTCATTTAAAAAGAAAATTTAGAAGACAAGTTTAGTTTTACTTGATTATCCCCTCAATTTTTGATATGATGATTTTTTTTATTACACAAATGATCATAAGCATGATATCAAACAATTCATTTTAATTTCATGTTATAAACAATATTTTTAAGTTCATAAGTCTGATAAAAAGAAGATTTCTTATTGTCATTTTTTTCCATATAAATATCAAGATAAACTTTTTTCCTTGCAAATGCATAATTTCATAACTCAATAATAGTTTTAGTATGACAAATATTTTATAATTGTTTTTATACAAAACACTTAAAATATATTCATAATCTAGAACATCTCAATCAATTATAAGAGTACAAGATATTAAATTATAAATTAATATAATAGAAAAAACATTAGCTCTATACATCACAAAAATTATTCAGTGAGTCAGAATTTTATTTATTCATAATTTTATAATATTGTTACCAATAGGAAAAAAAAACAATTATACACATAAAATTTTAGACTTAGTTGAGACCGATTTAAATATAACCATGACAAACACATTAGTTCATAAAAACTTTTTTTAACTCTTCTCCTTTATAGTCTTTAATTTTAGAAAAGAATAAAGATGAGTAAAGTAAAATAAAAATAATCAATTTACCCTCTAAGAATATTAGAAAATGATTAAACAAATAATATGAATAATAATAAAATTATGAATAATATAATAATAACTATTAGAGCAATAATAATACCAACATATATATATATATATATATATATAAATCAAACAACATTAACCAAACACAACAATTCTTATAACAATAATAGACAAAAAGAAAACAAGGAAAGAAGTAGAAATATTCTGGGTTGAGACACGCATAACGCTATACTTAGAGAAAGAAAATGCCCTCACTGCACAGTGCAATACACAATAATATGCGTTCCTCTTCCAAGATACAACAACACAACAACCGTCAGATCGATCGAGTGTGGTGAAAGAACCTTATGAATACAACTATTTTAAGAGATAGTATAGAGAAGAAAAGAAGAACACTTTTAAGAGAACTCTATTGTTTGTTGTGTCTTTCTGCATACACCTAAGTGATATTTATAGGTAGAAAAGAAGACACAAAAGTCAACTGTGATAAAAGATATAACCATTAAGCATAAATAACATTAACCCATCAAATTAAAAATCCATGAACACTTAGCTAACAATAGGATTTTAATTTTAATTTTTTTAAATTATATAAAAATATTTCTAACACTTTACATGACCTCTCTCTTGATCTTCATGCTCTCATATCCATCATCTTCTTCACTCATCACCAATTCCATCTTCATCATCTTCACAAAACTAGTAATATAGTCAATTTCTCACCCAACCAAGTTACCATAATCGAGGGTCTAGGGTTTGGGTATTTGGGTTTAGGGTTTAGGAGCAAAATTTGTGATGGAAATGATTTGGGTTGGAATTACAATGTTAAAAGAGACTTGTATATGAAATTTTTTTAGAATGCAACTGACAAATATGAATTATCCATCTAAAAATTGTCTCATTACTTATTCAACTACTTATTGTATGTTCAAGAAAAAATATCGATATAGATATCTACGTATGCCGTGTGTGTGTCTATATATATATATATATATATATATATATATATTTATATAAAAATATATAAAAATATATAAAAAAAATATAAAAATAAAAATAAAAATTTTTTTATAATATTAAAAAAATATAAATTTATTATATATATATATATATATATATATATATATATATATATTTTGAAGTTTAA
>Ga0214544_1000077_pt1:0-2500 | contig 122147 bp, 69 predicted proteins | sample CNSS3metaG_FD_160074 | JGI IMG/M metagenome (GOLD analysis project Ga0214544, IMG submission 160074) | Root nodule microbial communities from cowpea collected in UCLA plant growth center, Los Angeles, California, USA - CNSS3 | ecosystem: Host-associated > Plants > Roots > Nodule | place...
TATATATATATATATATATATATATATATATATATATATATATATATATATATATATATATATAACATGTTAGTATAAATTAATTTGAAGGTTAGTGGAGAGTGGGAAGCATCATTATCATAATAAAAGCACCACAGGGAAACAAAAGAATTTTGGGAATTGAGAGCTATAGTACAATTAGGAATTGGAAGTACTAAATGAAAATGCACTAGTGGGATATGCAATATGGGTTTATTATATGATAAGGTTATTACGCAGGAAAGATTCCTATTGGAAGTGGGCAAATTGGGTTGTGCATGACTAAACAGAAATGTGGTAATGGTGAATTTGGATCCTATGGTGTAATGAAATACTTGACTTAGAGAGTTGATAGATATAAAGATAAGGTGTATCTATTGATTAAGTGGAAAATGATGAAATTGTGGTATATGAGTAACACAACATGATGGAATCACCTAATTCAGAGGGTAAGTATGTTTGCAATGATTTGGGAAACGTGTGAAAAAGGGGTTTGTAGTGCCTAACAAAAACTAGTACTACGCAAGTATTGATGTAGTGTCTGGCGGTATTGGTCTCCGCCAGGCGATGTTTGTAGATCAGTGGGCTCCGAGGCGTTTGGCGCTTAGCGGCACGTGTTTCCCGCTAGGCGGTCTAGAAGCGAGTTTCGCTAGGTGGCTCAAGAGCAGTGCCAGGCGATATTACAGAGGCAGAAACTATGTTTTGGTTGCTGTGAGTGTGCGTGATCTACAAAGCTTTAGAGATACCTCGAAGGTGGACTTGTAGTGTTCCTTGAGTTGTGGCTCGAAACATATCCCTTGAGTTGTGGCTCGGGATAAGGATTAAGCACGTGGCATTCCTTGAGTTGTGCCTCGAAATGGCATATCTTGAGTTGTGGCTTGGGATGACGGATGAACACGAAGAACTCTTGAGTTGTGACTTGGGTTGGCGAGTGTTGTCAGTGTGAGTGTGCGAATTGTGGCGTACAGATGGGTCCAGATACATGACCCTCCTCAGTATGTGGCTGACGAGTTTGGTAGTCTTAGGACGTTATGAACTATGTTTCTATTGGGAACTCCACCTGGCGTTACGGAGTATGGTTCGTAGTAGATTTCCCGCACGTGTTCTACAAGTTGTGGCTTGTAGGTGAGGCAACAATACATCTTGAGGTATTCGTCTAAAGACGTAGATCACGGGTAACATGGTGATGGCCATGTGGTATGGAATCAAAGGAGGGAATTCCTTTGGTGTGTTTGTATTTACATATGTTTTGTATGCATGTTTTATATATTGTTAACTCACCCTATCTGTAAGACCCGTGAAATTTAATTAAATAAATAAATAATTTATTAATAAATGTGGGAGGGAAAAACATTTATGACATTAAATTATGGTTAGTATGACGTGGAAAAGTATTAGCTCAAATGGTTGAGAGTACTTTGGTTATATGAGAGGATTTGGGTTCGAGTCCTATGTGTGTCCATTGTGTGTTATTTACTTATTATTGTTTTAATATTATGGTTTGATCATGTTTCTTATAATATAATGCTTGAGTTGCATTAGTTAGCATGAAACTTAAATTGGCTTGATGGTTTGGCATTGACTTGACATGTGCATGGTTGTGGTATTTTGGTAAATTGTATGAGTTTTCGCGTTTTTGGAAACTCTCCAGAAACCGCCTGGCGGGCTGCTCATAGCCGCCAGGCGGCACATGTCATATTAGTGCATTTTCTGGGTTCCATGAGGAACCGCCTGACGATGAATCCTTGTACCTGTACCCCAATTTCTGGGTTCTATGATAAACTGCCTAGCGGTCATGCACACCCGCCAGGCGACGCGAGTCAAATTGGCTCGGTTCTGATGTTTTGTGTGATCTGGATTGATTCTGATCGGGTAAAATTGTAGTCCCACTTGAGGATTGATGATTTGGATTATTCCATTGAAGGGTTTTCCATGGTTTAATGTTTAATTTGAGAAAGTCCTATGAAAATATTTTGTGGTCGAATGTTGGGGCATATCGTTGTTTAATTAGACATTGAATCATGTAAAATTGTAGCTAGAATAATTAAATGAAGTTATTAAGATTTGAATTACTATGATTGGGATGGAATTTGGATGAAGAATACAGGAAATAGCAAAGAATGGTTAATTGGTAGGGATACGGGTTCTGGAAAAGAATCTGGAGTTGGTAGATGGTATGCACCGCCTGGCGGCGCGGGGCTTGCCGCTAGGCGCCGACGCAGAGGTCGTAATACTGCATTGACGAGATGAACGTTGAGGGTCTGGGTAGTTGTCCTGGATAGAATTGATTCAGTATGATGAAATTTGGGGTCGCGGGATCAAGAGGTCATGACTTGCCTTCTACTTAAGTGGTAGTTAAGTGTGTTGGGTTACATATATGCGAATGTTAGAATATGAGAATTTTAGGACATTGGTGGGAGGCATAAATCTGATTTCACCAGGTTGTATGGTTTTGATGAGGCTGGTTTGACAACCATAGTAA
>Ga0214544_1000077_pt1:7500-122147 | contig 122147 bp, 69 predicted proteins | sample CNSS3metaG_FD_160074 | JGI IMG/M metagenome (GOLD analysis project Ga0214544, IMG submission 160074) | Root nodule microbial communities from cowpea collected in UCLA plant growth center, Los Angeles, California, USA - CNSS3 | ecosystem: Host-associated > Plants > Roots > Nodule...
ATGAATGTGTGAGGAGGCTCGGACTTGAGATTCGAGAGCTGGGGTGCGAGTTAATAGTCGCAACGTCAGCATCTGGGTAGGTATCCACTAACTCAATTTATGTGGGATGCCCTATGGAAGTGACAGGTCGCAGGTTCAAGGTGAATCTCATATGCTTGCCGATGAGGGTCTGGACATGATTTTGGGGATGGATTGGCTGTCCAATAACCACATTGTTATTGACTGCGGATGGTGCAGAGTGGTGTTCCTAAATACAGAAGGACTGGAGGTGATATCGACTAACCAGGCGCTGAAGGAGATAGAAGTTGGAGCTACTTATTACATGATAGTGGCCCAAGGAGAAAAGAAAAGTACAATTGAGCATATCCGAAGCATACTAGTGGTAGATGAGTATGCAGATGTGTTTCTAGACTAAATTCTTGAGCTACCACCAAGCAGGAATGTGGATTTCACTATTGATATCATCCCTAGAGAAGAAATTCATTCGTCTGAGTGCATCACCATGGGGAACACCTATGATATTGGTGAAGAAGAAGGATGGCAGCTCAAGGCTATGTGTTGACTATCGTCAATTGAACAATCTGACCATCAAGAATAAGTATCCACTACCGAGGATTGATGATTTGCTAGATTAGGTGAGAGGAGCAGCGATGTTCTCAAAGATAGACTTGAGATCTGGATATCATCAGATCTTGGTTAAGCCGGGGGATGTACAAAAGATAGGTTTCAGATCATGTTATGGACACTACAAATATGTGGTGATGCTATTTGGGGTGACGAATGCTCTTGTAATATTCATGGACTGCATGAATAGAATTTTCTGACCTTACCTAGATAAATTTGTTGAGGTGTTTATCGACGATATTCTCATCTATTCCATGGATTGGGAAGAGCATGTGAATCATCTGAGAGTGGTGTTAGCAGTTCTCAAAGAACATCAATTGTATGGGAAGCTATCAAAGTGTGAGTTCTGGCTAGAAGAGGTACAATTCTTCGACCATGTAATATCAGCCCAAGGAATAGCAGTGGACCCGATGAAGATTGAGACGGTAGTAAAGTGGGAGAGGCTGCAAACAATTACAGAGGTGTGAAGCTTCTTGGGTCTAGCAGGCTATTACAGGTGGTTTGTGGAAGGTTTCTCCAAGATGGTGAGTCCATTGGCACAACTCACCAGAAAGGACCAGCATTTCTCTTGGACAGACGAGTGTGAAGCATGTTTTGAGGATATGAAGAGAAGGTTAGCCACCGTGCTAGTGTTGGCTATTCCAAACACGACTAAGAAGTTTGAGGTGTATTGTGATGCTTCATACACGGGTTTGGGTTGTGTCCTGATGTAGGACAAAAGACCAGTGGCCTATGCATCGAGACAATTGAAAGTGCACGAGAAGAATCATTCGACGCATGATCTGGAGTTAGTTGCGGTGATATTTTCCCTCAAGACTTGGAGGCACTTTTTGTATGGTTCACAATTCCAAGTATTCAACAATCACAAGAGTTTGAAGTACGTGTTCGATTAGAAGGAACTGAACATAGGACAGCGCAGGTGGATGGAATATTTCAAAGATTATGACTTTGAGGTTTTATACCACCCTAGTAAAGCCAATGTCGTTGCAGACACCCTAAGCAGAAAGAGAGTTCATATGTTTGCTATGATGATGAAAGAACTAGAGCTGATTAAAAAGCTACGGGATATGAACTTGGGACGACACACAGGTGCGGGTCATATAAGGTGTAGTATGTTAAAAGTCACTAATGAGTTTTTGGAGGAAGTTCAGGTGGAGCAGGGTAAGGATCAGGAATTGCAACAAATCGTCGAATGGTTGGGCACAAATAAAGGAAAGAACTTTAGGATGGACACAGACTGCTAAGCCCATTAGATGAAGAGAGGACATGCTTTAAAGTTGTGCTAAATGCACCAAATTTTCAAAGAAAAATGTAATATGTTATGATCTTTAAAGTTAAATTGTATCTTGTACAAAGCTCCAAAAAAAAATATGTTCTACCACTCAAATTAAATTCCTTTTAGTGTAGAATCAAACTCAATTGGACACCTGTAGAGAAAGTTATGAGCAAAACAGTTAGCAAAGGCCAACGTGACATAAAGTAATCCTTCTGGTTGTACTGGGCACCAATCAGCTAGTGCCGGATAGTATTGAAACTCCTTAAAATTCCTTAAAATTACAAATCTAAGCTAAAATTGAAGGTTAAAACACCTTTTTGGTCCCAATTTTCGTCAAGTTTTTTCAAATAAGTCCTAATTTTGGTTTTGTGTTCAAATAGGTCCCAATTTTGTTCAATTGGGTCCTTTTTTGCTAACACCTTTTAAATCATTAACGACCATGAACAGTGACTGCCACGTGTCACTTCGTGGTTTTTTTGAATTTTTTTTTATTTTTATTTTTTGAATTTTTTAAAATGTACACGTGTCAACTCAGTAGCGTGTCACGTGTCACTTCGTGGTTTTTTTTTTTTTGAATTTTTTGAATTTTTTTTTAAAATGTCCACGTGTCAACCCAATAGCATGCCACGTGTCAAAGTCAATGTTCTATATTCAATTTGATCCTTATATTTGTTATTTTTTTCAATTAGGTCCTAGTTTTTGTTAACATTAACCAATTTGGTCCCTCTCCAAATTAAAACCAAATTTAATTTTTATATTAAAATTCATATTTTTTATTAAATATTTTTATATAATATATTAAAATTCACATCATTATAACTTTGATATAAAAATTAAATTTGGTCACATCTTCGATAGGGGCCAAATTGGTTAATATTAACAAAAATTTGGACCTAATTGAACAAAAATAACAAATATAGGGACCAAATTGAATATAGAACATTGACTTTGACACGTGACACGCTACTGGGTTGACATGTGGACATTTAAAAATTCAAAAAAAAAATTCAAAAAACCCACGAAGTGACACATGGCACGCTACTGAGTTGACACGTGTACATTTAAAAAAATAAAAATTTAAAAAAATTTTAAAAAAATAAAATAAAAAGAAAAAAAATTTAAAAAAACCACGAAGTGACACGTGCCAGTCACTGTTCATGGTCGTTGATGATTTAAACGGTGTTAGCAAAAAAAGACCCAATTGAACAAAATTGACGAAATTAGGACCTATTTGAACACAAAACCAAAATTAGGACTTATTTGAAAAAACTTGACGAAAATTGGGACCAAAAAGGTTTTTTAACCAAAATTGAAAGATAAAAGTAACAAAGGTGCTAAGGGAGTGTAATAAGCCTCAATATGAGGGTATAGAAGTTCAGTTATCAGTTGATCAAGAACTAGATGTAGTCTGTGATATCAAATAAACCAATATAAAAATACAAAGTAATATTTCTTTCCTTAACTTATTGTATCACATGTTACTTGACACACACTAACTTGAGAAATAAGAATTTGTTGAACTTTATCTTTCAAAAAGGCTTTGATAAATCATCTCTAAAAATGAAATTTATCATCTAATTCCTACAAAAAATTGTAAAAATTCTTAAAACATAATTCAACCATCACTTGCATTTTTATTTTTTCTATGCATTACAAATCAATGAAGTCACCATGAATTTTATGTAGCAAGACTCATTACTTGTTATTGTTTCACAATCAAATTAGGGAGTAGATAGTCTAATGTGACATCAAACTATCCAAAGTGAAGACCAAGAACATCAACTACATAAAAAGTTAACAACAATAAAGAATATATCAGATAAGTCAAGCCAAAGTAGTTACCTAATCAATTCAATTGAACTTTTAGTGAACCAAAACTTAGAAACGTCTACAAAAAGCATAAAATTATAGGGATCAATAAAATGAGATTGTTGTTGGAAAAAACATTAATATAGTAAGAATAGTACAATTATAGAAACAAACTAATTGTCAGTTCATTCACATCTCAATTTTTCATTAATTATCAATAATTATCGTTCATTCAATTTCAAGACAAATCTAAATTAACTAAATAAGCGTAAATTAATTTGTTAAGCACCTCACTCTTTTCTGAGTGTATACTATTTACACTAGACAAAATAAAACCCCAAAGACAAAGTGGTTTTGATGATAACAAAACATATATCATCAAACGATACATGATACAATGTTGAAATATACTGACCATACGAGTTAAAATTCAACTGATGAGAGACACAACATTGGAAATCATATTAACACCAATCAGACGATAGTACGAGAACAAGTGATCAGATGCATCAATCATTAAACCAATACAAATGCCTCATGAAAACAATAATAAGTCAAACCTTTAATTCTACTAAATTTATATTATTTCTCTGAATTACAATGATGAATTGAGTGTTAAATAATTTAATGCTTAAGTAATAGTTTGGTCCTAGTTTTCGTTAGGTTTTTTCAATTTGGTCCTAATATTCGTTAATTTTATTCAATTTGGTCATTTTTACTAACACTGTTAAAATAGTTAACGGAATGTGAACAGTAACCACCACATGTCATTTTGTCATTTTTTTGATTTTTTTTAAATTTTTTTAATTTTTTTAATTTTTTTTAAATTTTTTTATTTAAAAAAATGTATAGGTGTCAAGCTCATATTATGCCACGTGTCATTTTGTGATTTTTTAATTTTTAAATTTTTTTTTTAATTTCAAAAAAAATCCACGTGTCAAGCTAATATCATGTCACATGTCAGAATCAAATTTTTATATTCAATTTGGTCCTAATATTCGTTATTTGTTTTCAATTTGTTCCTAGTTTTTTTTAATTTAGCATTTATGTTCCTCTCCAAAGACAAAATATAATTTGTATATAAATTTTATATGAATATTCTTATTAAAATGCATATTTTTATTAAATATTTTTAATTTAAAATTAGATTTGGTTTAAAATTAAATATTTTTAACCTCTTAAAAATTTAAATTAATGGTGTTACTGCTTTTTTTTCGTTTTAATTTTAAACTAACTCTAATTCTACATTAAAAATATTTAACAAAAATATGCATTTTAATATACACAAATTAAATTTTGTCTCAATTTGGAAAGGAACAAAAATGTTAAATTTTAAAAAAAAAAATAGGAACAAATTGAAAACAATTAACAAATATTGGGACCAAATTGAATATAAAAAACTAACTCTGACACATGGCATGATATTAGCTTGACAAGTGGATTTTTTTTGTAAATTAAAAAAAAAATAAAAATCACAAAATGACACGTGGTATGATATGAGCTAGACAAGTATGCATTTTTTTTAATTTAAAAAAATTTAAAAAAAATCAAAAAAAAATCAAAAAATCACAAAATGACACGTGGAGGTTACTGTTCACATCCGTTAACTATTTTAACGGTGTTAGCGAGAAGGACCAAATTGAAAATTGACCAATATTAGGACCAAATTGAAAAAATAAACAAAAGTAGAACCACATTGAAAAAACTGAACGAAAATTAGGACCAAACTATTATTTAAGCCATAATTTAACTATCAAAGAGGAACGTCAAATTAATTGTATTTCAAAGTCAATTACTTTCAGATGATAAATAGTCCTTTTATCATATTCACACACACGCACAAACACACACAAACACAGACCAAGACACACACCGCACACAAAAACATATAGATATATATATATATATATATATATATATATATATATATATATATATATATATATATATATATATATATATATTTTAAATATATTAGGAATTGTACAATCTGAAATGGTATATTTAGGTTATAATATAATTCGTAATATATTCAAAAAATAATATATTTTGAATTCTATAATTTACAATATATTTTTAGGTTCATAAATATATTTTGGAATGTATAATTCAAAATGTATTAATTTTTGAAATATGTTACGTATTGTCTACTTCAGAATATATATGTTGATATGAAAATACCTATCGGATAAGAAAACATATTTTGGATTGCATAATTAAGAATGTATTACTTTCTAAAATACATTTCGGATTGTGTAATCCAAAAAAAAATTGGATTATAGAACCCGTAATGTAGTTTAAAAAATAAAGGATTCTTGATTGTCCAATTCAGCAAACATTTTCAGATAAACAAATTTTAAATTTTTATTATTTTTTTACTAAGGGTAAAATGATCATTTCATGATATCTATGGGGTAGCAAGAAGAAAAATGTAGGTGAGGGGATAAATTCCCAAAATCGCATATTAGAAAAGAACATTTCTTCCCGCACCCTTTTTTTCCTTTTAGCACCCCTACAAAATATTTCCCTTTTCTTTTCACATGATGTTCCTCTTTCTAAAATACATTTGCATAGAATTCTTTTTTCTTTTGATTAAGGCCTAAAAGAAGTACAATGATAGGCTCTTTCAGAATCATTACTTATCAATTTTGTTCCACTAATTGGACATGCAAGGGGAATTTGTTCGGATTCTAGTCTCTCATCCATTATCTATGTTGTTGTCTCTTAATCACTTGGAAGCAATGAAGCCCATATTTCTCACATGCACAGACTATAGGCTTTGAGGCACACATGACAACCCATACATAACAAACTAAATTAAAAAACAAAAAAGCATGCACTTTGATAGAGGGCTTTTATGTCGCATAAGCCTCATCAAATAATTTTCCCCCTTAACTAGTGTAGTATAAAGGTTAACATAGGTCAGTCCAAGGAATAATGTCATGTGAGTTCATCGATTAAAATTTATTTAATTTTTTAAAAAGTTGGGGATTGCATTGAGTTTGATAGAAAATAGAAAATGACAAATGAGAAATTCAAAGCATCAAAGTTCAAATTTAACGATTGCAATTAAAATGCAGTAAATAAGATTGGTTGACATAATATAAATTGGATAAAACGTAAAATGAAACTAAAACATCAATGTCAATGTAAATGGTTTGATGCATAAATGTAAATCAATGCATTGTAAAAGTAATATAAATAGCATTGAAGTAGAAAATTGGAAATTGAAATTGAGCATAAACATCAATTGTAGCACAACCGAAAATGATAATTACAAAAGAAAGAAGAAAGTAGAAGAAAAACCATTTTATATTAAAGAGAAATTGGAAAATGAAATTTATTGAGCTCCAATAGTCACCCAAAGCAAAGAAAACGTGAAAAATATTATAACCAACCTATCTTTTGCATCTTGTTCTGCCCATTGCCTTCATAGTTGTTGTCTTCCATTCCAAAGCACAAAAATTGACCTAATTTCTTTCCTTTTGGGCCTTTCACTCTTAAAATCACAGTACAAGTCTTAGAGGAATGAAAATAAAGCCTATGAAATTACAAAGCTACCCCTACTAACAAGAAAAACTAAAATAATGAAAGTAGTCAATCCTGATTAACGTCTGCGATTTTGTAAATTACATTGCATCTTGCACAGAGCTCCAAAAAATGTGTTCTACCACTCCAATTAAAGCACTTTGAGTGTAGAATCCAACACAAAAAGAATCAACTCATTTGGACACTTGTAGACACAGTTATGATCAAAACAATTAGCAAAGGTAAGTGCTAGAAAATCAACATTTTTACGCAATGTCGAATTCCACTTTGGAGAGCTGGGTGCCAATGTGACAAAGAGAAACCCTTTTAGTTGTGCGGGTCACCAATAAATGGCGTCAAGCGATACCAATTCAGGGAGCAATATTCAGAAACGCATTAGGTGTGAATGAATGACGTTGGACGATGTTGCAACTCCTAAAGTTTCCTAAAAATTACAAATCTAAGCTAAAATTGAAAGATAAAAGAAACAAAGATGCCAAAGGTTAGTAATAAACTTCAGTGTGAGAGTATACAAGTTAGGTTATCAAATACCCCCACAATTAGACTTCTACACTCTTAGGCAAAACTAAATCTAAATAACCTATGACACTAGACTCATACAAGCACAAACACAATCATCAACAACGGAAGATCAAGGATTGGAAAATTAGGTTGAGTCCATGGAGACAACAAAGACAAATAAGAACTAAAGAAGATGAGCCTGAGCCAAGAAAATTGCAAATATTATGAGCACATTGTTTCAAAATTGAGAGTAGATATGTGAGCAAGAAAAATTCATCCATCAAATTTAGAAGCATTCAAACTAGTTAAGAACATGTTTAAAGCATTAAAACAAGAATCTCAATCAAATCATATTTAGGATCAATTTTTCCCATTCATACACTCTTCCAAACTCCCACAATGCATCAAAACAACACTTAAGATTCTCAATAGGGCTCAAAATAGTTCCAAGGTTCCTCACAACTCTAAAGTTGGGTTGATCATGGTTTTAAGGTCAAAGGCTTGTAATGAGTTGAGAAATCACCAAGAAATAGGTTAATTAGGCTCAATGAAGGGTGCAATGAAAAAAAAAGTAAGGCAAAGATGTTTGGCTATGTGTCAGGTTCACAAAAATGGCCTAGATCCTTTCAAGATTATAAGAAAACAAGTAGCATAAAAAAGAGTTCAATCAAGTTCTGGATCACATTGCAAGCATGAGTAAGTCACACAATGAAGAAATTTGGCTCAAAGCTCACTAAGGTTAGCATTCATCAAATTGGATCCATCATCTAATTTTTCATGAGAATCCAACTAAACACAGTGCATGAACATGTCAATTAGAAATTAAAGTACTAAATAAGGATGAAGAACCTCACAATTATTCACAAATGCTCAAATCATTCTTCTATTTTCAATTTAGGAACAATGGAGGCTAAACAAGGCTCAATCATAACACTAACAAACATGACTAGGACAACAAAGATAATCATACCTAATCCTAAACAAAAAACATAGAAACATGAAATGAAAATAGAAATCCCCCCCTACACTAAAGTCCAACATTGTCCTCAATGTGAGTGAAGGTGAAATGCAAAAAGAAAACCCAAAAGAGCAAATAAAAGTTACAAAAACTAAAAAAAAAAACATAAATGAAAGTTGAAGCATAACTAAAAATAAGAACTAGAACAAAAACTAAAATGGGGAACCAAAATGTAAATTAGGACAACAACTCCATTAGCTCCAAAATCTCCACAATCTCATCCATAAATTTTGCACATATACTATGCAAGGCTTTCCTCTCTGCTAGGATGCAAAAGGGGGTTGCACAACCACAAAGAGATTAAATAGTTGCATATCAAGGTTTAGAATCTGATAATTAAAAACCATGGTGCAAGGTTTGAAAAGTAGAATTATTTATCCAAAACTAAACAAGGAAAACTGAACTAAAATAAAACTAAAATAGACTAAAAAAAAGAAAAGAAAAACCTAAACTACCAAAAGTAACATCTACTCAATCTGAGGATAAATCAAAATTAATTATTTTCATATAGAAGTAGTACAACCTACTTTCTACCATGTTATTCATTATACTATATTTACTACTGTTACTCACACAAACTAAAGAAAATAACAACACTCTACTCCTAAAATTGCAAACAAAGGTTAGAAGTTGATTCCAACACGTATCATTTTCATGCTCAACAATTATGCTTAATTTGTGTGTGCATTTTCTCAACTGATTTTCTCATGCGCCCTGCTACAATTACAGCAACACCTTATCTAGTGAAGGTGTCCACAAAGTATAATCCATAGTAGCTTGTGGTAGTAGCAGCAGATCTAAATCAATAGCTAAAAAATCAACATTAGTTTGCATTGTGAACAAAATTAGCACCAATAAAAGTATATTAATTTATATCAAGATGAGCCTCAAAATCATAAACAACAACTTTAGAATCAGGATCAATAATAGGAACATTGAGATCAACATCACAACCTTGTGTATCATAATTACGAGCAACAATACTTAAATCCTTAAGAGTAGCTTTAGCAACAACTAAGTCAGAGTCAAATTGAGCATTAAAAGCAGGATCAATTGTTGCAATATTGTGCACATCAACATGAACATCAACACCATCACCATCAAAAATTGAAAAATCATTGATGCCACTAATAGTTGGAGGAAAATCTGCACCTGCAAGAGGGTTAGAATATGGATGTATTGCATGATTAATTCCAACATAAACAAAGAACAAACTAGAATCACAAGCAAATGCAACAGAATTTTCTAAAAATTGAGATAAATCAAAATCCAAATCTAAGTTGTTTTCATATTGATATTGTTTTTCTCTTTCTTCTTCCAATTTTGGAAGAGGTTTCAAATCCAATTCTTTTTCCTATTCTTCAATCACATGTTGCATGATTTTTGTAGGTTTTTCAAGTTGCTCCACCTGCTCTTCAAATTGCTTCACATATTTTTGTTGTTTCAGCTCAGTCATCTCAATAGCTAGCTGTCCAATTTGGGTTATATGGTCTTCAATAGTGGCTACCAAATTTTGTTCAACCTATGTAGCCATCTGAGTCAATCTATCAGCTATATGTCTCGTGATCTCTTTAGTCACAAGGTCTGCATTATCCTACAACTATGTTTGCAAATATGACTCAAAAGAATGGTTATAATATGACTTGGAAAATTGTTCTAGTGGTTGAGAGGAAGGTTCAAAATATGATTGTGGCAGTGACTCAAAATGTGGCTCATCAAAGTGATTATATAAAGCTCATAAAGTTGTGGTAGCTACTAGAAAAATTGTGACTCACAAGGCTATAAAGGCTGCTTAAAATATGGTTGGAATGATTTTCCATATTATGGTTTAGAAAATTGCAACTCATAATGATCAAAATGCATGTTAAAATTTTATTGTTGAACATGATGAAACTCATAATAACTTTTAAATGTAAACTGATTATTTAAAGGGAAAGACATTATATACAAACAAAAGAAAGAAAATCAATCAATGAGACTCGATGGCATTCCCTAACAATGACACCATTTTGAAAGAGGGCTTTTTGTCATACAAGCCTCATAAAATAAAAACTAAGTTTCCCCCTTAACTAATTTAGTATAAAGGTTAACATAGGTTAGCCCAACGAACAATGTCATGTGAGCATTGATTCAAATTTATTTACTTTCTTTTATGGTTGGGGGATTGCATTAAGTCTAAAAGAAAATAGGAAAAGACAAACAAGAAATTGAAAGCATTAAAGTCTAGATTTAATAACTAAAATTAAAATGCAGTGAATAAGATTGGTTAATAGAATGTAAATGAAATAAACGTTAAATGAAACTAAAACATCAATTGCAATGTAAATGGTTTGTTGCATAAATGTAAATTAGTGCATTGTAAAAGTAATGTAAACAACATTGAAATAGAAAATTGGAATCTGGAACTGAGCATAAATATCAAATTGCAGCACAACCGAAAACGATAATTAAAAAAAGAGAAGAAAGTAAAAAAAAAAACTGATGATGCTTTATTGTCAAATCTTTGTACAACAAGTGTATTGTTGTATTGTAGTTGAAAGTCGTCTCCACAGGGACTTGCAAAGGTTTATCAATAATTAGATCATAATCACTACACATTTAGAGATTGACTTTTAATTAGAGATGATGATAGTTGAATGATGGATTAGAGGACAAGGTTGATTGCTTTTGTCTTCCCTTTTACTTCATATTGTAATTTTCCTTCTTTTGTCTAAAACTTCTTCAAGATTATTGCTTTGGAAGCACTCTTCTTAGGTAGATCTAGATGCATCCATGTTATCTAGAACCTAGGGAATTTAAACCCAAGGTGATCTCTCAACTCTTGGCAGAATAAACCCCTGCATTACTGCTCGAGCCTTTCCCTGCCTAGCATACCCTCTAGATACTAGTTTTAGCACCAGTATAGGTACAAGAAGCTTGTTGGACCACAATTCAAACTACTTTTCGAACTTAGTTTGAACTAGTTAAAATTATCACAATTAATCTAAACAACATGCAACCAATGATTTTAAGCAAGAAGAGATAAATCAGAAAGGAAATTTATTATAAAAGAAAGAGAATTCAATTACAAACAACCTTACCTCTTTGAGGTTTTAGCCACTCATGGTGAGCATTGATATTCTCCTATAAAAACAATCCATCCCTCTTTTCACCTATACAATTCATCTACTGATCTTTTAGTAAGAAAGAGTAGAAGATAGACATTATTCTCTACATATCTGTCTCTCCAGCAAGGGGAGGGGTCACTGTTTTATAGCCTGGTATGGGCGATGCTCAACCAGTTTTCCCAGGCTCAGTCACACAATCTTCATGTACTAGATCTCCCTTTTATTTGTGCTTAGCCCAAAGTTTGGATCAGTGCTGAGATACCTCTGTCATTGGGTTCATTGATTTCTCCCCACCATTGGTCCACTTCCAAGTTCGTGGCTTAGCAACGTTCTTTTGGCTTAGCAAAAAGACTTATGAATGTGTTTTGTGTTTTTAACTGTTGTGGTTAAGTTGGATTGGCGTGGCTCAGCCAATTGATACCTTTTTCTATTATTTTCCTGTAAAAGAGTGGCATTTCATTTAGATTCCATATTGGTACCATTCTGAATGTTGCAATCTAGTTTCATATATTTCTTTTATATTGGTGCTGAGATGAATGATTGATCTTGCACAATGAACTCCACTATAGTGTTAATTTCTAAACCATTTCAATTGCCACTGGTTCTACATTGTTTTATTATGCTATTTGCTGCACTTTTCATTCTATGTTATGGTTCAATTTTAATTTTGAGATAGGTTTTTTTTTAGTTCACAATTTTCATGGTTATTAAAGTATCATTTTCATTCAATCCTTTGGTTTATAGTATTGGTTTAAGAAGCTTTAATTGGTGTTGTTTTGTTTTTGCTTCCAAAATATAATTTTCTTCACTTGATATGTGTCATTTAGTGGTGTTGAACATTGTTCCTTTGTTTTTGCAAGCACCAATTAGAGCATTTGATGTTTAATCATTTCCTCATTTTAATTCTTGTTTTATCTCTTTGTTAAGAATGCCTATTATTTATTTTGGGCTACAATTTTAGAATCAGTTCTTGCATCATTTTAGCTCTAGGTTGCATAGTAGTTGGTCAATTAATGTTATGTTTCTCTCAATTCTTTGCACAACCATAATTTTTTGCATAAGATTTCATTCATAGCCCTGAAAAATGTTAAGTTTTATGTTGCACATTGTTAAAGTAGTCTAGTTTAGTTTGTGGAGTTAATTTATAGCCTCAAGTTGTTTCCATTTGTTCAAATTAAAATGTGTGATAATCCAACATTTTAAATGAGTTAGTTTCGTTAGCTTAGCACATTGCAATTGCCTTTATTTTAGTTTCATTGTCTATTTTTATGCTTTTAAAAATCCAAAAAAAAATATGTATCTTGCATTCAATCCACTCATTGCATTGGCCCTATCCTTAGACTAACATGAGTTGATCCTTATACTACATTAGTAAGGGTGATTAATTTAGTTTGTTTGGGATAGTTTAGGCGAAAAAAGTTGTCTACCAGGCCTTTCCCTCTTAAGCCCACAATACAAGTCTAAGAGGAATGAAAATAAATCCTACGAAATTACAAAACTACCTTTACTAACAAGAAAAACTAAAATAATGATAGCAACCAATCCTTTTTTATTTATGCGATTTTGTAAATTAAACTACATCTCGTACAAAACTCAAAAGAATATGTTCTACCACACAAATTAAAGCTCTTTGAGTGTAGAATCAAATGAAAATAGGATCAACTCATTTGGACACCTATAAAAAAAGTTATGATCAAAATAGTTAGCAAAAGGTCAGTGTTGGAAAATCAGTGGTTTTTATACAACACTAGGAGCCACTTTGGAGAGCCGGGCTCCAATGTGACAAAGAGAAACCCCCTTTATCTGTGTTGGGTGCCAATAAATGGCGTTGAGCAATACCAAGTCAGGGAGCAATGTTAAAAAATGCATTGGGTGTGAATGAATGACAATGGGCGAAGTTGCAACTCCTAAAATTTCATAAAAATTACAAATCTAAGCTAAAATTGAAAGATAAAAGAAACAAAGATGCCAAGGAAGTGTGATAAGTCAATATGAGAGTATAGAAGTTGAGTTATCACACCTTTGGATTTATCAATCTATGTACATTACCAAATTTGGGAGTATATCGGATTGGATAATCAGGTATACACTCCCAAATTCAGAGGTGCATTCCGAATTGACCAATCCAAAAATATTTCTATGAATATAAAATTGGTGATGAGCGAGAAAGATGATGAAGATAGCAACATGAAGGTCAAAAAAGACGACGTGTCAAGAAAGAGGAAAGAAACTTAGAATTTTTATATATTTTTATTCACAGGTAAAAATATTTTATGGAGTTATAGGGAGAAAAAATGGGGTGCATGAAGAAATGCTCATTAGAAAAAATTGGCCCAGCCCGGTTAGTCTCCTTCCATATACATATCCAAACCGATGCAGCTTTTATCACTAGCAGAGACAGCGCCATTTTTTTGCCGTTACTCTTAAACCCTCTTCTTTATTCAACAAAACCCTCCCTTCACTCATCACCATCTATGAAATGAACACACCACTACAATGATTCAACTTCACAGAACCTTCTTCTCCACCTCAACCTCAGTTCCTTCCTCTCACACTCTCTCCTTTCGTCACTTCATGGTCACTCACTCTCTCTCTCTCTCTCTCTCTCTCTCTCTTATTCCCTTATTTTTTTTTTTAAATTTATCTTGTTATCGTGGCAATAACGTGATTGTGTTTCGGTTGGGCGTCGCATCGCAGTTGCAGTTCAGGGCGCTGCAGCCTCCGACATACGCGCTCTCACCACACGCCTCATCAACCATCACCGGCACCACCTTCCAATGTCGTCGAACGTGTGTACTGTTCCCTCGCAGCGTGACCGCAAAGAGGAGTCCCGTCCGTTCTTTCGCAGTGAAGTCCACGGCGTTGTTTGGTGACTATTTTAGTTTTCCGTTCGCCGCGAACTGCACGACGCCGTTTGACCATGGGCTCTTCTCGAAGGGATTCTCGACGAGCGTGGCAGATAATGGAAAGCAAGGGAAACGGGTGAAGGCTGTCGTCGTTCGCGGAAAGGAGAAGGACGGGAGTGTAATAAGCGACGGTGCGAGTGGAAAAGATGTTGCGAAAACTGCAAAGAAGAAAACCGTGAAGAAGAAACCTTCGCCGAAAAAGAAGGTGTCTGCTGCCAGCAATTCGGCGCATGAGGAGTGTGCTGCAGAAGTTTCTGGAAAATCTACCAAATTGAAGAGGAAGAAGGTTTCCAAGGTTAGCAATTGAACCTTTTCAATTAAGGAAATAACGATACCTCCTACTGAACTGGTACTGAAGTAATGTCAGTATGGACACTGACAAGTGTACTCATACAAGAAGAAAATCAAAAGAAAAACTAAATTAGATATAGCTGTAATTAATTTATGCAGTTGAATAAAAAGATAATAAAAAATGAAGTTTTATTTTTGTAAATTTAAATTACTTTATGTATAACTTAAAATAAATGGAGAAGTTACATGCGAGAGCTCTTATTGAAGCTGAAGCGTATTATTTGGCTTTAGATTATATGAGAAACATAATTCATTTTATACCTGATGTCTTAGGAGAAGGATTCAAAGGTTAGTAATGGGTAGTTAGCTACTAGTTTTCAAATAAGAACACAGTAATGCACGTTATTGAAGTAATGGCATTGACGTTCGCAGGAGAAGAAAATAGGAAAAGGAAAAAACGAGATAAGTTTATTCATAAAACCGATTTTAACTTGTGCATAAGTTTATTTTAATCTATGGCAGGAACTTGCTTTATTTATTTTTCTTCTTTGTAAGTGCTTATAAAAAAGTTTATCCAATTAGAACCTTGATCTTATCCCACTTTTAATTTATTGTGTTGTGGCTTATGGTTTGGTTAAAATTGGTAGCTTTTGAGAACTTAAATCAGAATGCTCTTGTAAAAGTTGAAATTATAAGTTTATTTTATCCCTTTGGAGAAACTTAATACATTTTACTTGTTTATTTTCTTATGTTCATTGTCTTAGAAATTTACTGCATGGTCACTTTGAATAATTTTTGTTGTATTGTTATATATAGATTGTTTAGAATTTTGTTTTGTACCAGTACAAATCAAAACACTATAATAATTTGGATAGCTTTTAGTATTTATTATGTCTGTGACCAGTGCTTACTTTTAAAACATTATTTCTCGTGATTTATGTTTTTTTTGTTATTTTTAGATGATTTTGTATATCATATTTTTGTCCTGTGTTTGTACATCCAAGAATGACACTGATACTGTGGTTATTCAGAAGAGTTCAGTTGACAGTGCAATTGAAGAAATAGTGGATAATTCTGCCTCTGTGAAGGATGAGTTGAATAAGAAAAAGGGGAATTCTAGTCTTATTGAAGAGGCGAAACCGTTGTGGAATTTTACGCACAAGCCATTGTTTCCTCCCTCTGGAAAGTCTGTGGTGGTTGTGGAGTCTGTAACAAAGGCAAAGGTTATTAAGGGATACCTTGGTGATATGTATGAGGTCTTGCCTAGCTATGGTCATGTGAGAGACTTGGCAGCCAGGTCTGGGTCCGTTCGACCGGATGAAGATTTTAGCATGGTGTGGGAGGTTCCGGCACCTGCCTGGACTCATCTGAAGAGCATCAAGGTTGCTTTGAGCGGGTACATTTCCCCATCCCTCATCCCACTTGGTTTTGCTTTTGGCAGCAGTGGATGGTTATACTAGTATAATTTTATTGGGGTGTGTGTTTTGGTATTACAATTTTGTTAAATCTTTTTGGAGCTAATCTTGGTGTCTTTTCAATATGATGTTACTAGAGTAATGCAGATGTGTCATTATTACTTGTGGTTTTGTTTCCATTCCATCTTTTAATGCATATGCTGACTGTGCTGCATGGGAGTGGGTGTGGGTATGTGTATTTGGTACAATATAGTATATAAATACGACAGTTTTTCTTTTTAAATGAAGATACGGGCACAACACATCTTGAGTAAAATATAATCATTGTTATACATTCCCTAGATTTTATTAGTTTGATTGATTTACTATCATCATTGTGTTAGAAAAGCATAATCATTGTAAAAAATAAGAAATGAAGAGTATTTTCTAAATGGGCTTGTGTTTTTAAGTCACCCGGCAGTAGCAATATTTCAATTTATAGGCAGGAGGATTGCAAGATAATAACGGCAAATACAATTCAAAAGTCAGTAAAAATTTAAAATTACAGTACTTTCTATGGTACATATTTCCTATGATACATTGGACTGAGTATGATTGTCTACTAATATGATTTATGCTTCGCACTGTTATTTCAATTTTCTATACTCCCCTTCAAGCTGGTTAGTGGGCATTCTCCATTTCCTGCTTGGATACTATTCTTTCAAAAATGGGGCTGTTATGCTTTGTCTTTATTATATCCAGAAGTTGTTCTTGGGAGTGTATATAGAAAATGCAAATCATTCCCCAGTTGAGTTTTTCTTTGATAATGCCCGTCCACCTGAATATGTTTAGTTTGATCATGTTAAGAAAGATTGAGTTATGATTTCTGACTAATTACATAAACCTTCGCTAGTCCATTCCATATAATCTTCAAATCTTCTAACATAATCTTGAGCCAATGTTATGCACAAATGCCTTGAGCCATAGTCTGAATCTCAGCTTTAGCACAGAACTGGTAACTACAATATGCTTTTTATCGTCATAGTTACTAGATTTCTTTGGTGAAATTACAGTGCCTTGTAAAGGTTCAGTTAAATAATGGACATTGCATAATTGGCATCATATTAGTTCAATTCCCATTTCTTCTATATAAAATTCCTCTTTTAGCAGTACTTGACAGCACATAGTGCCTAGTTACGTTTTCAGGGTCTCTTGCTCTCTCAAAATGCCCTGCCAAGGTTTTTACAAAAAGTTGGTTTTGGAAGTAGGGTTCCCTCAAATTGGGAGCTTTGATACCATGTGAATAAGAAATGAACAAAATACTTTTGAATTTGCTTGAGTGATTAACTCATCTGGCAATTGTCAATTTACAAGCTGGAGGTTTAAAAGATGATAAATGTAAATATAATTCACAACTTGCAATACACGTTTTAAAATAACTACTTCCTACAATACATTGATTGACTGTTAATATGATTTAACTATCAACAACATACTTCAATTTCGGACAATTATTATCAAAATAAAAATATTCTATTCAACTTATGATAATTATCATTTTACTATTTGTTAGAAGTGGGTTTTAAGCTTAACTCAACTCCACAAAATCGTCTTGTAAGGTGAGGATTGCACCCACTTATATATTATGAATTGACCTTATCTCTAGTCGATGTGGGACTTCCAACACACCCTACTCACGCCGAGGTATATTCATCTCGTGCGTGGGACTAGAAATTAGTAGGTGGTCCGTTAGCGGTCCGATAATGGATGGAATAGAATGTCTAAGAAAGTTTGCTAGGATAGACTCTAACTTGGCTTTGATACCATGTTAGAAGTGGGCTTTAAGTCTAACTCAACCCCATAAAACCGGCTTGTAAGGTGATGATTGCACCCACTTATATATTGTGAATTGGCCTCATGTGTAGTTGATGTGAGACTTCCAACACTATCTAAATAAAATAATTTATATCAAAAGATTTTGAAGATAACAACCAAGGCAGCCAATTTTGGGTATCCACTATGGTAAAATGCATATATATGATGCCAATTTTGAAGTATGTTTGCATTATAGGCAGTTGACAACATGTATCTTGCTTAATTCATTTTATGTTATTTGGCAGAGCAGAAAACCTTATTCTTGCATCAGATCCTGATCGAGAGGGGGAGGCTATTGCTTGGCACATTATTGAGATGTTACAACAACAGGGTGCTCTACATGATAACATATCCTTAGCACGAGTAGTCTTTCATGAAATAACTGAAAAATCTATAAAAGGTGCCCTACAAACACCGCGACAGATTGACATAAATTTAGTTCAAGCTTACCTTGCTCGGCGGGCTCTTGATTACTTGATTGGGTTTAACATTTCTCCTCTACTATGGAGGAAGTTACCTGGTTGTCAGTCAGCTGGAAGAGTTCAATCTGCTGCACTTGCTCTTATATGTGATAGAGAAATGGAAATTGATGAATTTAAACCGAAGGAATATTGGACTGTGGAGGTTCAATTGAAAAAGAAGGATTCGGGATCAAACAAGAACTTTACTTTTCCCGCTCGCTTGACCCATTTTGATTCAAAAAAGTTGAATCAGTTTTCAATTACTTCTGATATTGAGGCAAGACATATTCAAAGCAATATAAACTCAGCCAATTTTCATGTTGTTTGCTTGAAGAAAAGCAAAACTCGAAGAAATCCTCCAACACCTTACATAACGTCAACACTTCAGCAAGATGCTGCAAACAAGTTGCATTTCACGGCAAGTTACACAATGAAGGTACTAGAATTTTTATTCATGCCTAATATTTCCATGTTTATTCATGTATGTTGAATTAATATTTAAATTTCAAAACCTACTAGACTTATTTTTATCATTAATATGAAATGCCTTTCAAGTGCAGCTTGCACAGAAGCTCTACGAAGGAGTTGAACTCTCTGATGGTGTAGCAGTGGGTCTGATAACATACATAAGAACTGACGGATTCCATGTAGGTATCTCTTTGGTTGCATAAATATGATTAATTTGTCCACAAAAGCTGATTGTGCCATCTCCAAATATTCTTGTATGTTGTATCCCCTTCCCTCCCACCCACATTTCTCTTTTGTGTCAATCATGTCATGAGTCTTGTCTGTCTAAAAGTGATCACCAATCACCCATGATTTTCCTATAACAATTTTTATTTTTTACTGTTTGCCATGTGGATGACATGTTTAGAGTTTCTTTCTGTGAACCCAGTAATCTTGTTTAGTTCTGTTAACAACTTGCCTTGAATTTACTTAGATTTCTGACGAAGCTGTTGCTAATATACGCTCGCTGATCATTGAAAGGTAATCTTCATTTCTCCAAACCACTTTTATTCATGTATTAGCTATCAGAGTTTCATTATTACTACTGAGTTTGTATTATAGATGTATCTATGCGACCCGAGTGACCCCATTACTAGCTATTTGACTTATCACAGATATAAGACGGGATTTAAGCCTTACAGATACAATGATTCTAGTGTATACTATAACATTATATAGTTTTAAAAAAAAATTGATTAGTGAGTTTTACTTTGAAAGGAAGGAGAAGGTGAGGTGGGAATATAATATGGACGTCTTTGGATAAACCTTTCTATAAGCATTTCTAGGAGAAGAAAAGAGGAAAAAAGTGAAATATACTTCTCCATGAGCACTTTTGTAGAAATTACCTCATATTAGCTTTTACAAAATCTGATTTTTTTTTTCCAATTACTTTTTCCCCAATGAATGCTTATGGGAACCCTGATCCAAACAGACCTTATGCTCTTAAAACAACAGAAGTAAAACCAAGCCATAGAAAATATTTTTATTGTTTTTCATGTGCATGAATTAGAATTTACTGTATCAGGTATGGACAAGATTTTGCGGCACAAAGTGCTCCGAAATATTTTAAAAAGGTGAAAAATGCACAAGAGGCCCATGAAGCTATTAGACCAACCGACATACGCACGTTGCCATGTATTACAACATATGCTTCTTTTGTGAATATTTTACTTGAATGGTGTACTGAGGTGACTGCTGGTAATATTAATTGTTGATGTTTTTTTAGCAATGCTTGCTGGGATACTTGATGAAGAATCTTTGAAGCTCTACACACTTATTTGGTCACGAACAGTTTCATGTCAAATGGAACCTGCTGTCATTGAGCAGGTTAGACTACTGAATATCCTTGATATATTGTATATTTGCACGGACCTTAAACTGCATAATAAACTAGCCATTAGTTTTATAATTTGTTCCTAGAGTATTCACTTAGATTAATTTAGAATTCAAAATTGTGCTACTTTTTTGCTTTATTGGAAGGTTAATGAAATTATAAGAAAAGGATAGAGATACCTCTTATCAAGAAAGCAGAACAAAGAGTGAAACTAGAACCAAGGTGATAAAGGTCAAACATGCATTGGAAGAAAGGTGGTCAAAATCAAGATCTTACATGAGATCGGAAAGGGTAATATGGATTGTAAATTAGGAGATCATAACACAGACCGGAGGATCCTGTAAATTTTATGAAATTCATATGTGCACACAAAATCCTTATATCTCACTCAACTCATAATTGAACTTCAATTCAATATGACAAAAATAATATAATAAATGTATAAAACAATAAATCATTAGGTGTAAACACAACATCCTAGTTATAGAGGAGTAACTCCTTCCTTGTTACAGAACAGTAATCTAATAGCTCCATCCTATTTCCAAAAGGAATTCTATCCTAGTTACAAAATAATAATCCATCTAAAGCAAATAATCTTGTAAGTTAAAATCATAATCTCCATAGAGACCTTCAACTCCATTTCCATCTTCACCATTCAAATCAGTATTGTCAAAATCCTGTTGATGTAGTGTTTCATCCAAGTTGGACTGGAACCAAGTTTTCATCCAAAATCCAAGTTGTCTACATCCAATCCTAATGCTTCATTTTTCTCATCTTCCATAATCCACTCATCATTGGATGAATAATCATCAATATTAATTTAAACTGGTTTTCTTATTTGCTTCTTCTTAGCTAATTTTGAATTAGCCATAATAAAAACATCATTCATTGGTATTGCTTTAGCCTATTTATTATCTGTGTGTACATAAACAAATGTAAAGACAAATATGATAGGCAAGTAGTAGACCGGTAATTCTATTCTAGAGATATATTTTAGTATTAACTTATCATCTCAAAGGAACTCTAATTCTGTTCACATGTGAAGGAGCTACATGTCTAAGTCAATGCATGAATGACAAATTTTTGGAGTTCTGGATGCTCTTCACCATAATAATCTCACCATTTAAAAGATAGCTTGATAGGATCTGTTTGCTCTGTTGTATGGCACATTAATTTGTTAGAGATGTTAGTTATTCATGGTAACTTCATTTATTCCATGTTTACTGATGGTATATTCTTTTTGTGTTTTACGGAAAGAACATGAAAAATTTCTTTGTTAAAATTACATTTGTGTTCAGATATTCATCTGCTTCTTCCGGCATTGTTATGTTTGACCAGACATTTTCATGACGTTTTTTTGATTCCAGATACATCTTGATATTGGAAATGGTGATGAGTCTATTGTATTACGTACTACGAGTTCAATGGTTGAGTTTCCTGGGTATCAGGCAGTTTATACGGTATGGTTGGTTCCAACAAATAATTGATGTTGGTAGCATACTATCTGTAACTATTCATGTAGTGATGTTGACAGTATAGCAAATGAGATGACTTTATTTTTTGTGTTCATGATTATGGTTATTTTCAATCAACTAAATTCTTATTATTTTTACTATTAGTATTGTCTTGAGTTTTGTGCAAGTTACTTGCTGCTGTGATAAAATATATTGCAAATTTGCAATTGGATTTACAAAATAGTGCTTTTTGTAAAATTAAATTCTTAAAGTTACTGGACTTGGAATGTGTTTTCTTCTTACGGGTTAATATCCCGTTTCGATGCTGAACAAGGTCTCATAAAATTGAGCATAAAATGTTTCGGAAAGACTTTTTGTCTGGTTTGCTATAATGCATGCAGAGGTTACTTAAGAGTTTCCTCATCCCAAAAGATGTATAAAATTCTGAATGAATATCCTTGTGGTTCTAATTTGTATGACTAGAAAGAATTAATATAAAAGAAAAAAGATTTTTATTCAATTGGTTTATTTGAATCAGTACATTAGTCTCTATATATAGAACTCTAACCCTAAAGTAATAATTACAAGGAGATCTCTAGAATCTTCTATTAGCTTCTAGTAATATATTTAATATTCTACTAACTTCTAGTAATGCATTTAATATCCTTCTTACAACAGTATGCTTTACTGGGTAAAAGGGACTGAAATATTGGTCAAATTTGATTCAAATCTTTATTATTTTTAGTGGCTCTCACTTGACGCAGAATTTTTGTTTCATTCTTTTGCTGGGTGTTCCATATATGTTTTTGTGAGATAGCTACCCTTTAGGTCAACATGAAAGCTGCCCAAAACTGGTTTTGTTTGAGATAGCTACCCTTTAGGTCTTCATGTGCCTTTATATGACTAGGAAGCTATAACTGATTTGTTTTCCTGACTTACGTGTGGTTTATCCTCCCTTCTAGGATGTTGAAGATAAAGACCGTGATGAATCCAGCCCTGATCAAACATTTGGAATACTAAGTTCTCTCAAGGTAAATATTTCTGAAATCTCAAGATATAATTTATACTACAGAAACCATTTGATGTTTTCTTCATATGACAGTCTGCCATTTCTGTTTATTTAGATAGGTTGCTGTTTCTGGTTTCCTTATGGTTTGCTTTGTCATTTGTTTTCTCTAATAAGGGGAGGGGGCTTTGATTGACGTACAGATAGACCCACCTGTACCCTTATAATAATATTAATAATAATAATAATAATAATATCTTCTATTTTCTTTATTATTGTTTTCTCTTGTTGGATAAAAATAAATTCCTGAGAGCTTATTCCTATTGAGAAGAAAAATATCTGAATATTGTGCCAGAGAAGGTACATGTGTGTACTATTTATGATAATAAGTTAGAACACAAATGGAATTAATCATAAATACAACTGAAATCCCTAATTGCAGCAAATGACTATTTTACAAGTGTTAACATGTGCCTTCTTTTCTTAATACTGATTTCTTTAGGGACATATATCATTTACCTTTTTCTAAGGTTGTTTTGCTTTTATTGATGGGTTTGGTTTGGCCCCCATCATATGTATAAGATTAATAATATCCAAGTATGCTGGAGATGATTGATGTTGTCTGAGGTGCCAACCTAACATAGTGATGCTATTGCATTCTTGCTTTTAAAATAACAAAAAAGGTTATAACCATGCATACAATATGCTATTTTAACTCCCCTCTCTCAAGCTGAAGTATATATGTTATATTTTGCCATGCTTGTTACAAAATATATACACCTGCAAATTCGTCAACAATAGTTTTGATGTGAGACAAAGAATCTTCCATCATCTTGTCATTGAGAGATACACAATGAGTATCAATATATAGTTGTCAAGCACGTGCTTTTGTTAGAATATTAAATTACTCATGAATTGTGTCCTAAACCTTGTCGGAGTTTACCGAACCAATAATGTGAGAGAGAATCAACTTCATTTATGTTGATTAAAGCCATGTAAGAAGCATTTGATCCTGAATTTCCCAGGATTTATATGCGGGACTCACAATCAGCATGATCTTGATCAAAGAGGGATATCACAGAGGAATTGTAGGAATAGCAATGAATGACTGAAGTTGATGCAATTTAATAACGGGTTCAACTTGTTAACACCAGTGAAAATAGTTAGAGTCATCAAGTTTTTCAGCAAGGGAAGTGGGAATGGAATAAGGTGTGAAAGTGGTGGGATTAGCAGTAGCGACGGATGAAAAGGAATAGCCAAGGTTAAAAAATTATATGGTGGAAATCTCTAGATACCATCTTATAGAAAATATAAAACCAGAATAAAAGGATGTAATATTCTATTATTTCTGTGATGCGTAAAGTAAAATACAGAGGGAGCATTATAGAATAATATGAATAACACATAAGGCTTAAGACTATTAGATTACAAATCAACATTTGCCTATTCAATTGTAGCCATGTATAAGTAAAACATTTTAGATGGTGGCTCAAGAATGTTTCCATGTCTCTAAAATAGCCCTTTTAACTTTGTTAATTGCTCTCACTTTTTCTTAGGCTTGGTTTGCTTTGCATCCTTTTGTTTTTTTTTTTTTGTGAATTCCATTTTATTATACTGATAGTCATATTATTCCACAGGACCTGGACATATGCCTTTAGCAGAATGAGACTTATTGTTGACTTATTTTTTGTATATGTCTTGCATAATTACTCACGATTTGTGTCCTTTATAACACAACTCTTCATTAACTTCTATTTTGTAGACAGGGGATCCTCTATGCGTGGTTCAAACTGAACCTTGTGAGCACCACACACAACCACCACCACGGTACTCTGAAGCATCATTGGTAAGGCATCTTGTTTTTGTCATTAATATTAAAGGAGTGGTGGAGTACTGTATACTTTAGGGGCCTCTTTACTTTAGAAAATGTTGGTATTCTTTCTTTGCTTTTCGTTATAAACATGACTCTTTATTTGCTTTATTTTTTTAAAATATTATTTCTACAGGGAAGTATGAAAACAATAAAATGCTGTTTTCGTTGTTTCTCATATGAATCTTTGAAAACAGAAAAAAGTGACACTTTTGTAATTAAAAGTAAAAATTGGAAATAAAAACAGAAAACATTTTATGCTGCTTTAAGCTGGTACTGCTTTTGTTGCATGTAGAAAAAGCCTAATATTGGATAATTCTGACAAGACAAGGCTATACACAAGTCTTGTATAGAGAATCAACAGTTTATTAGAGAATGGGTTGACAAAAAATCAAACTTTAGATGACTCGGCCATAGGTTTTAATACCACGTCATCAACCAACTGGCCCAATTTGCTAAGGCTTGAACTATGAAGTGAAGACTTTTCATCTCTTATTGGTTCTGTGCATGGCGATTACATTTTATTGTCAAGGAAGTGTGTTAAATACAGCCATTGAACTGTGTGTTTGTAGGTTTAGAAATGTACTTTTCTTTGCTGATGTGTTATTTTCAAGAAGTTGAATGATGATGATATGATTCTATCATTCTTTCTGTGTTTTGACAAATACACAACAAATGGTTTGCCAATCGTTGCAGCAAATGGGATGCGTATAATAACTTCTGAAAAGACCTTGTTTCTTTCTATCATACTCTTGGTTGTTTTTTGATTATCTGGGCATCTCGGGTACGACAATGTTTATTTTTGTGAAACATATTACTCTGATCAATCCATTAGCTGGGAATATTTGCTTGTGGCTTTGCCAGTTGCGTTTAATTGAAGTAATACCTACTTCGGTTCAATGATCTTGGAACTTTATATTCTTATGCTTTTCTTTTGTTTTATCAGAGTAATTGAATAACACCTCTGTTTTTGTAATACCTAGTGACATTTGCTACATTAGTAAAGTGGTTATTTCTGTTACATCTTACTGAGTTTAGTCCCACAAGCATAGTGATCATTTTAGTTAAGTTACACTTACAACAGTGAAGCTTTCTTTACAAGCTTCATGATTGTATTTTATAAAACGTACTTTTCAAGCAACGATTGGGTTGATACCAACCATTGAGTTCAATACCTGTAAACAAACTTGTTAGATCTTCATGTCCAAAGACGCACCAGCAAGTGGAAAACAAAAATGCTTTGATTCTTGAGATAGAAATATGGAAAAAATGCTGAAGAGAGAGTGTATGATCTCTTGGATCATCTATTCATTTATAGGAGTTCCTTGCATCCAAGATACAGAAAAGTAGTGATTTAAACAAGTTAACCAATTCTAGCAAGTTAACTATTTTAAATAAGTGACAATTCTAACTCAACTGTAGTAATTTACTGTGATAAACAATTGCTTTAAGTCATTGTCAAATCCAGTTCATCATTCAAGAACAAGGCATATGGGGCTAGATATCCTCTTTGTCAGAGAAAAATTTCTCAAGAAGTCTTAATTGTGACCTATGTGCCTGCTGCAGCTCAAATTGCTCATATTCTTTCAAAGGCACTGTATAAGTCTCAATTTACTTCTTTACTGGACAAACTCAATCTTTCGAGTTCTTCACAAACCTCAGTAATAGAGTAATTGAATAAGACCTCTGCTCTTGTAAAACTGTGACATGACATTTGCTAAATTGGCTATTTCTGTTATGTATTCTTGAGTTTAGTCCCACATCAGATCTTGGCTTACAAGCTTCATGATTGTATTACATTAATTGTAACATTCATTTTGAGAATACAGAAAAGAAATAACAGAATCAGAGTTTTTCAGATATACATCTTCTTTGTTTTTTTTTCTTTCGATTTAAAGACTGAACTGAAGACTGTAGTACATAGAATTTTATGCTTTCTGCCTTCATCTTCTTTCCAAGCACAAGAGTACTGTGTTAATTTTATCCATTACATAGTTAGCGATAGTCAATAACTCTTTGTCAAACTTTATACACTATAATATTTGCTCATTGACAGGAAAGTTATAATTTTAATCCCGTGATAAAGGAATTTGGTTCATGATTTCATGTTGAGACCTATATTTGCATCGTAAGCATATGTTAAAATTTTCAATATGTCAATATTATGATTTATAATTTTCAATTCTTTAAAATAAATAGGCGTGTTGCAACATATAATATTCACCCTGAATTTATAACAGGATTTGTGCTGTCAAGGAGGGCAGACTGTTCATTTCTTTTGCACTTCATCTTTTGTTTTCTCCATTTAAGATTTCCAAATGATATTAATAGGTTAAGAAGCTTGAGGAGCTAGGGATTGGAAGGCCATCAACATATGCATCCACAATAAAAGTTTTACGGGTATTTTACTTCTGTAGCAGTAAATGTCATTAATATAGCATATCTTATCTCTTATCACATCAAGTGTAACAATTTAAATTGTATGTTGTGATCTATTTAGATAATTGTATAAGTTATTCTGGTCTATTGATTTAGCACTAGTGTTTTTACGAATCTGGGGTTTGTTTGTTGTCTATTTATGAAAAATATTTTTTGTTTATAAAATCAGAAAAAAAAAAATTTGTTTGACAAAAGTAACTTTTGAAAATAGTTTTAGAAAAACTCTATTCATTTTTTTAAAGCAGAATTTATGTGATCTGTTTTAGTTTTTTAAATTACAGTTTTCTATTTTTTGTCTTCTTTCTTGTAGTGTTTCATCTTCTTCCCGTTCTTATTTCTAAATTTAGTTTTAAAAAATTGTTATAAAATAGTTTTCATAAGCTAAAAAAGAAAACACAATCAAAACACCTTAGTAACTTAGACTTTACTCAGCTCCTTTGCTTCAATATATCAGAAATTGCAGAGGTTCAATTAACTGATGAATCCATCTAATAGCTTGTTTGGATTAGATTGTTTCAAAGAGAATAATTGCTTTTTAAAATCTCTATCTAGAAGCTGATTGATTAATTCTTCAAAATAAGTTGAGCGAAACATGCTTCCTATCCAAGGTAGTTTGTGCGCATAAAAACTGTAAAATCGCTCATTCCTGAATGATATTTGGTTAAAAATAATTGTTCACTTATGATCATTTGAAATAGTGTAATCAAAGAAGTGTTGCTTCAGGTATTGAGCCATTTTAGATAGATCACTTACCCTCTGGTTAAGATGAAATGGAAGGGGGAGAGAGGATGGAATTAATTTAGAGTTTATGGTGTAAAAGAAACAGAGTGGAACTAATTTTAAAATAGTAGGACTCACTATACTATTTTACAACCTATTTCTTCAACCAAACCACTTTTGTTCTCACCTATTTCTTGTCATCCAATTCAATGAGTGTAGTTTGTATAAACTTTCTGATTCATTCAGCATAACAACGCACATTTGTGTGGTATAAAATGAATGTGCTCTGATCTGAAGATAATCTTAAGTACTGAATACCTTGTACTAGTACGGAACCTAGTAAAAGTAGTGATGGGTATTCTTATATATCATGCTTTTTGACGTACGCTTGTCTTTGTTGAGCTTGCGATGCAGTGATAGGTATTCATTGACACAATTAATGCGTTGCATTGTAGAATTAATATTTATTTCATTTTAATTTTATCTTGCATTGAAAATAAAGTTTTATAGAATTGAGTCCTCAATTTTTTTGTTCTCTCAGGACAGAAACTATGTTACAGTAAAAAATCGAGTTCTGTCTCCGGAATTTCGTGGACGCATGGTAAGCTTTGGGCAATTTTGAATTTGTTTTGTTTGTATGAAATTGCATTGTTTAATAGACATGGGCCCCCTTTGGCTTTTGAAAACTCTCAAGTTTAGCAGAAAATAATTTCTCTCTTATTTAGTCTCATTACATATATATGATATATATATATATATATATATATATATATATATATATACATACATTAATTGGATAAATTTGGAAATAATTACTGCCTATTCTAGGAAACAAATCCCTAAGAAATAGGGATTGATATACTACTAACAAAATCAAGATACAACCAATATATAGAATTAAAAACAATAGGAGTCAAATCTAAAACTTCGTAAAATATCTTAACAATAATCTAAAGTAAACATATAATTTTTCTAATGAATGATGGTCTATGGTCTTCATTTAATTTTCTGTTTTCTTTATGTGCATATATATTTTAGTTAGATAAACTAATAGATAGAAACCATATGATCAAGTTTGTCAAACTTGAGAGTTTATGTAAACTCGTGAGAGCTTCCTAAACTCGGAAGAGTTTACTTTCCATGAAAAATATTATAAATAACATATTAATTCAAATATTACAATAAAATAATTAAAGAAGATAAGTCCATTCAAATACAAGTTCAATTCAAAGTACTCTAGATATCTAACCATTTTAAGAGCATTTTTACTTCTATTTTTAATAAATAGGATACTTAGACTGCTCTCAATTAAATTTGATTCATTCCCAAATATACTTTAAATTGATTGCTAATTTCAGTTTTGAACTACAACATTAAAAAACATATTATACAATTATTAAATAACTAAAAATAATCCCTAATTCTTAATTAAAAAATGAAATTAAAAATGCTAATTAATTAAAAGACCTAATTCCTAATTAAAAAGCCTAATATATAATATATATTACCTTTCCTGAAAGCTGCATCAAAGCATCTAATGAATAAATATCGCCTAATCCCTTTCTCCAAAATGGTGCGGTGCAGTAGCTGACCAACAAAAGGACCCACCTTTTCGGAAAAGAGAACAAGACCCACGATACATAGCTGGAGAAGAACGAAATGGAGACAACCTTAGTGACACAAACGACTATGTGGTGAGCGAGCAACGATGCGACGAGCGATGACGCGGTGAGCAAGCGGTGGCCCAACGAGCAGTGAGCAATAGTGACACAGTGAGGAGGCAATCATGTGATGAAACCCTAATCTAATCACGATGAATTCTTTGTCTTCTTTTCTAGTCTCGTACACCAAACGACTATTGTTGTTGTTGTTTTGGGTTTAAAAAATTTCTCTTTGAACATGCCAACTTGGTTGCAAACTCATGAGTTTGGGCGAGTTGACTGAGTTCGCTCCTGATGCTGCCGAGTTTACACCAAAACAAGTTTTCTGTCGAGTTAACGTGGAAGCTGTGTTTAGAAACGTAAACTCGTACGAGTTAACTTACGAGTTTGATAATCGTGCATATGATTGTTTGATTGGGCAAAATTTAAGGACAAACAACCTTTTGACTAATACAAAAGAAAGAATAATAGAATAATCCCTCATTTCCTTCTTTCATTAGTGAAAAGAGTATTTAACTAAGTACAATAACAACCATTGGCTCACCACATTTGTAGGAAACAAAAGGGATGAAAGTGCAAAAGGAATTAATGTAGATGGGAGTTATGGCAAATTCGACTGTGTACAAATTCCTTACATGCCACTTAAACCTTTCTAGATATGCATCTAGGTACAAAGGTCCCCTTGTGTGTGTTTTAGATGTGCCTTTGGGCTCATTGCTCTCAGTACCATCCTACGAAATATGCACCTTGTCATAGGATACATGTAGGCTGGAAGCATATAAGCATAAGAACATGAATTAAACAAGAGTTGAATCTCCTCAACTGAAATTCTCATGAAATGATTTCATGTTCATTTTAGAGTCAACAATTCTAATCACAAATTGAGATTAACTCAAGAACATTGTAGTAACAAAAGAACTAGAATACGAATAAGGATTGAATATGAAATGGGTGGATGGATTAATAAAAGATGAAAAGACTTAGGATGGAATGAAGAAAGGTGTGCCATTTGTTGAAGTAGAAAGCAACTCCATGCTTCTCCTAGATAAGGCTTAATGTTGAATCACCACTTACCTCCTAAGAATTATGATAAGAGTCTAGAATATCCTTTACACACTCTAAGTGTTAGAAATGAATTCTCTGATTCAATATATTCAAAAGTTGTCTTAGAAGAGCTAGGGTGGCTACTTATGGGAGAAGCCATCTTTAATCCTGTGTTTGTTTCAAAAGATGTATTGTTACCAAGGGGAGACACATGCACATCCTCATCCTTGTTTGATTTTATCAATTTGTATTGATTTAAGAGGATGGAAAAGGGGGAGTTCATTAAAATGGGCCCCCTACTTTTGTGAAAGAACTGCAATGAAAACCAGCTGTAAATAACACATTTACGTTTCTGCTCTTGCTTTGTTTCATGAATGTATGCATGGGATGACAGAGAGTCCTTTGGTTTGATGGTGCATGCATGGTTGAATGGGAGTCGACTCTGGTGTGGAGAGAGGAGGGGAAGAAAGGTTGTTGGGGAGAGATGCCATTGTGATATAAAAATTAATAATAATAATAAAATTATAAAGAAGTTTTATATCATGATGATAAAAATTAATAATATTAACAATCGTAATTAAAATAAATTTCTAAAATAGTAATAATAAAAAAAAAATATAGTAGTAATATAAATAAATTTATATCTTAATAATAAAAAATAATAATAATATAAATATTTTTTACCATAGGGGTATTTTGATCGTATAATTTCATCTATTAATTTTCTATTTATTATCTATATTAATCAAATCACTCAAACTTTCATAAACTTTTCTCTCATTTTCCTTCATTTCTTATCATCTTTCCTTTAATTCATCTCTTTTTGACCTCAAATCCATCCTTTTCCACTCCCTCAAATCCATCCTCTAATCCAAACAAAGGTTAAATTCAAATGCTAATTAACATGGAATGAAATGCAAATTTTTAATCTAGATGCATCTATCTTTGCTTGGCCATGAATTCAAGTGAGAAAATTTGAATCAAATTCAAAATTCAAATCCTATGTTGCAAGGAACATGCTTGGTTATGGTTTCCATGCTTACTTTTATAGTACATGCTTTCCTTTTCTCCTCTTTGTACCCATCAAGTTCCAAGTATACTCCCCTCCTTGGCTGGCTTGGGAATAACCCTAGTCGTATTCTACAAACTATTATTTACGCTTATGAATTACAAGAAAAGAAACCCTTAATTGCAAGTCCAACAAATACAAAATAAAGAAATTAACGAACTATTTTTTTTTTTGAGCAAGAACATGTCTTTTCAGGTTTCTGGGTATTCTTCTTGGGATGATAGGTTCTGCTCATTGTTTGGTGTTCCTTCATGCACTCATCATAAGGACAAATATGGGCCCATTTCTCCTAGCTGGTATCTTTACTGGATCAAAACCATTCCTATTAGAAAAGGAGCAAGGGCAAGGGCATGAGGGCCTTGATGTGGTTTCAATAAAGAATAGTGGAATAGTAAGTCAATCTTTGAAGTGTTTGGCTGTTAGAGTTTCTAAGCACAACCACAATATGTTGAGTAATCTAGAAGAAAACATAAAACCTTTTGGAATTTCTATGTAAAAAGTACCAACCGTTGAATGCCATTAGTAATGGCGAAATTTGACATATAAAAAATCCCTTGTAATTGCACATCATGTTGCTTTGCATCCATGTTAAATTTAATAGCAGCTATGACCTTAGTGAGTCGGTGGGTGAGTAGAGCATGGAGGTTTTCGCTAGTTGATAGTAAGGCTTCCATTACTTCCACCAAAGAAGAGCCAACAAACGAAGAGGATGGTGGTTTATCATCAATGACTTCATAAATTTGCAGTCATGTGCAATGAGGTCTTGTTGGATCACTCTTCTAAGGACTTCCATTTGTCTATGGGATTTGTGATGTGGTAGGATGTGCTCATGCATGATTTAGCACCGCAATTTTTAACAAATTACACCAAAATTGATTGATGAAAATGAGTTCCAATCCAAAAAAACCATGAAGTTGTGTCCGTACATGGGGAAATGACCCTAATGTGAAGTAAGGGCACTCAAGTGACTGCCCTTGGAAAATCAGGTAACCACAACATGAATCAAGTGACAGATTCCCCCAATTTTGAACATCATGAGACATACTTGTCCAAAATAAGTTAGCTTTTAGTTAATGGAGAGTTTGGTAACCCCATGCCCCCTAAATGAGTAGTTTGAAACTTGATGCAGAGGAATGATTTGGAAAAGGTTGAGCAAATCCAATCAAAGCTTGCCCCAAAAGAGAATGAGTTCATTGTAAAGCTGGTATCAAAATATCCGGTGGGCGCTTGCACTGTTTGTTTTCAACATGGAAACTTTGCAAGCTAAGAAATGCAACTTTCCCATCTCATATGGGAAGAATTGCGGGGAAAGTATGCTTTTCCTTAAACATTTATAATAATTTATATTAAAAACTAATTTCATAATTATTAAAAAAATAACAATATTAATAAAATAATATAAATAACAATAATATAAATAATATAATAATAATATAAATATAATAATATTAATAATAAACATAAATAATAATAATCTTCTATTCTTATCAATTAATATATTTTTTTACTCTATTTAATTTATCTCATCATTCATTAACTTTCATAAATTTTCATATTATTCTTTGGAAATAGGATATATTTTTCTATTCTATCATACGTTTTATGACTTAATTCATGCTAGGCTTGTTGATTACCACTTTCTTTATGATGTTTATTTTATGCAAGTTTTTGGGTGGTTGATAGGTTTCAGCTTTTCTGTCGCATCATTTTTCAGAGGTCACGGACTACAGTTTTACTGCTGATATGGAAACTGAGGTATCTACTGTGATTGGGTTGTGGTCCCGTTTGAGCTTTCCATTATATGTGCATTTTAAATTAGCATGACCATGTGATTTGAATTCAATGAGTACCAACACAAATAGCATGCATTGGGTTCATGTGTACAGGAATCCATTGCGTATGAATATCATTACTGTTACTTGCCCTTGTTTTCTTTAAAAGCTGGGAGGAGTAGATATACTTTAGTACCCTACAATAACCTACCCATTGTCATCTCGAATTTTAAAGATAGGAACCTGTATCATTATTGTAATTGACTCCATTTGTTGACTCGTTTTCCCTCACTATTTAAATCTGATTCTTTTATCTACAGTTTGATCTAGTTGGTTGTTATTATTGTTTGTATTTCTTATGTCTACTTCTTGATCCAGCTTGATAATGTTTCCGCTGGGTTGACTGAATGGAAAGGCCTCCTTAGAGACTATTGGACACGATTTAAATTATACTGTGAGCGTACTTCGAATGTTCATATTCATCAGGTGTAACATCTGTTTTCGCTCACGGATTGGAATTTGTTGATCTAAAATTCTAAATTTGTTGCTATGTTCTATTTGGCAATTGTGAATATTTCTACATGCACCTGTAGTTTTATTTTTTGGATCTTTACTCATGAAATGGTTTTTTGTAGGTTGAGAAAATGTTGGAAAAAAAGTTTGGCGATTTTTTATTTGCTTCTCTTCCAGATCAGACTCGGGTTTGTCCAAGGTAAAATATTCTATTTTTGGATGGTATTAGAATTAACTAATAAAGTGTGGAATGACGTGTTGTAGGTTCTTCTGCAAGTGTTTCTTATTTTGTTTGGCATTTTTCAAGAATACTAGGCTTGTCGTAGGGAGGATATTAGAAAATGTTATTTGATGAAAAGCAGGATACCAATCAATGACTTAGATAACATACGAGTTCATATGATCATATAAAAACTCTTGAAGGAGTTGCAATTTTATGAGTTTTGGAATGTCTCAAGTTTGGAAGAAAATAATTTCTCTCTTATCATTACATCATTACATACAAACATATATATATATATATATATATATACACACACACACACACATTGATTGGATAATTAGGAAACAAACACAACCTATCCTAATCCTCGGAAACAAATCCTTGAGTAGGGGTGTCAATTTGGCCAATGGTCCACGGGCCAGCCCTGACCCACTTTTCATTAAGTCTCTTTTATGGGGCTCAAAAGCCCTCTCTCAAGTGAGTTAAGGCTAGGGCTAAGGTGAGTTTGGCTCCCCTAAAAACAACACTTTGAGTCTCAGTCAAAGATCAAGCCGAGCTATCTTGAACTGGTCCAGATCGAAGATCAAGACTGATCGGTCAGCTCAGGCCGAAGGCGGAGATGGGCCAGCCTGGGCCGATGGCCAATACGGGCCAACGGTGTGTGGTCCCCTAAACTTTGTATTTAAGGTTGATCATATTCTAGGTAACGATTTCAACCCATATAGTGCTTTTCTAACCTTGCAAACTATGTTGGCTTTAATATGCCCTTTATGCCCCATGTAGAAATGCTTTTTTCACATCAAATTGGTGCAAGTTCCAATCATGGTTTTCTGCCAAAGACAAAATTACTCTAAATGTGTTCATTTGTGCAACTATTTCAAAGGTCTTCAAGTAATCCACAATGTAAGCTTGAGTGAAGCCTTTGGCCACCAGCCTAGTCTTATATCTCTCTCCTATCAGTCTTGTATTCTAAACCCTCTTGTACCAACTGGTATTTTTCCAAGTGGTAAGGTGACTAGTTTCCAATGTTGTTCTTCTCACTTGAAATAATTAATATGAAAGAAAGAAGATCTTTATTCAAATTGATTAATTTGAAACAGTAGATCAACCTCTCTCTATATAGAACTCTAACCCTAAAGTAATAATTACAAAGCGATCTCTAGAATCTTCTAACAACTTCTAGCTTCTCTATCAGCTTCTTGTGATACATTTAATATTCTACCAACAACTTCTAGTAATGCATTTATTATCTCACTAACAAGATTCTCCAACTTCTCCATTTTTTTTTTGTCAATTAATGCCTCTTACAAAAGAAGGTATAATTGTGGTATTTAGACTTGTGAAAAAGGTTCCATGGGTAGGTGAAAATTATTCAAAGCATACATAATTTGTTAAAGGGTAAGGTGGTTTTGTGTAGACTCTGGTTCCTTATCTTAGGCAAGTGGGAGATTTAATTTCCAGTCTACACATGTAGTTGGTTCTACAGAAGGAAGTTGAGACAACCATTAAAAGAGTTCGTTTAGACAATGCCAAATGTTATTTCAAACAAATATTATCCTCCTTCTTCAATGAACAAGGAATAATTCATAAATATTCTTGTGTGAAGGTTTATTCCTTCTTCTTTAGTTGAGAACCCAAGGATCTATAGACGAAGATTGAGTCAGACCACCAATGCAACCAGAGGGTTGACGATATCAAATGAGTCAGACCATTTAAGAAATTCATTGGAGAGAGTAGATTTATCGACGATATCAAATGGAGGAGCATCCACAATAAATGATTGTGAGGGAGAATCAGTCTTAGCAACAGTAGCAAATTGAGGAGGATGACCATGTGCATAATACTTGTCAATCTTGTGGCTTAGGTTGTCAAAACAATTGCGATCATTACTTTGCACATGCAAAAGGTGGAACAAGTAGAAGAAAAAATGGGTATAACAGGAGAACACAAAATTTGATCACAAATATTCGAATATTTATCAACAAGTTCGTGTAAAGCCATTACAATGAAAAACTTTGACCGTTGCTCTATTTCTTGGGCAGTATGTAATTACTCATTAAATTCATGAAAAAACTCTTGAATTTTACCCAAATAATCAGCCATAGAGTCCTGACTTTGAGGAGCAACAATATTGAAAAGATCGTGACAAACAACGTAAAGACATTGAGTATCATTGGTGTATAATAATTTGGCTTGTTCCCATAATTCAGAACATGTGTTGTAGACACGAAACATTTGTTTCAAGGAAGAGTGAATGGTATTTTTGAGAACCATGCATAACTGAGCATCAATTCTCTTTCAACGAGAAAAGTCACCAGGGGCAATATCAATTACTTTTTGAGTAAGATGATCAAAATACCTCGACTCTTAAGCCAAAGTTTAATGTCTAACTACCTGTTGCATAATTAGTTCATCTAACTTATCAATGGACAACTGCACATTGACATAGTATAAACTGACATATCATACAAATTGGTGGTGGCAGAAAAAATATCGGAAGAGGCAACGGAAGATACCATAGAGGAAAAGAGAGAAAAAAACCCTACAAAAACCAAAATCAAAATCCCTTGATTTATGACATAGTTAATATCTTTTTCTATCGTGTTAATTACATAATTAGGATATTTAATTACATTAATAATTAGGATGATTAATAGGCTGACATTATATGTTATATTTACTATACAAAAGATCATTGATCTTGAATTGTAGGGATAGAGCATCATAAATTAAGATTTTCAGTTACTATGTCTATGTATTCTATTTAAGAGCAATTTCTCCTATATAGATAATACTAGCAACAAATTTTCTTACACTAAACTTATAAAGTGATCTTTTAAGGGTTGAGTTTGGCCTAAAACACTTTGTAAGAAAGAAAGGAGGATTGCTCTTGGATGGAGATTCTTTATGAATAATGTTTTTCCTTGATTATTTCATTTTTGTCCACTAAACTTAATCGTTATTTTCTATTCTCTAGCTTCTATTTTGGGTTCTTGACATAATATTTGCGTCTTTTCTATGTTGTTCTAAGATTTGATACCTCAATGAAATATGGTAGTGTGAGAAACTCGAAGAAGCTGACAAAAAGAGAGGAAAATACTCAGATGATAGTGAAATATTAATTTTGTTAATTAAAACGGTTTCAATTTTACAATCAGTATAATTCATTTTTAGTTTGACTTGTGATGCCTAACAACAATATAACTACCCAATAGACTCAACACTAGAGCATAGTCAACTTTTCTAGAGAAGTCTCTACTAGTGAGAAGCATAAATCATATGAATTGTCTTATATTGTTGTCATTATACTAGGCTAAGTTTGTAGTTATGTGTTGCCTTGTATATTGATTACATTTTCTCTTGATTTTATGTGTGAACTCTTTCAGTTGCATGGAAGGCACACTTATTTTTAAAGTAAGTAGATTTGGTGCTGGCTACTTTATTGGTTGTGATCAACATCCAACGTGCAAGTGAGTATTTTATTGCATATTTGTTTCGTAGGTTTTGTCTCTAAGTTATTTGACGTGTTTATTGTGGTGCATTTCATAATATATGCCATATTTGTTTATCAAGAGTATTTAACTAAATACATTTTAAGCGTAAGACTAGATATTTGTGGTAGTCTGATAATGGTCCAATAGTGAGTGACACAATGGGACCAATAAACTTTATGGGAATGCACTTTGATACCAACTTCAAGAAGTGTATATGAGAAAAAGAGCTTGAGAGTATACTTAGATCTCTACTGATTCATATACACAGACACATATTTGCTTACATACATACATGCATGCTTATGTATGTGTTAGAATAAGTTGTCTTAAATAGGATTTATTGGAAAGCTGTTGTATGTGATACCTAGTTCCTAAATATGACCTTTCTTATTCTATTATTTTCCCTTTCATACATTATTATTATCTAAATTCTCCAAAGTCATTATGAATATTATGTGTTCCTAAGAAAGGTCAATTCACTCTCTCATTCATTCTATCTTCTTTTGTGTTTTATCTCAAATTGGCATGAAAGCAAGTTGATCCTGCTCTGCTTGTGATGTAGGATTATCTTATTCCTTTTTAAGATTATTTTGATTATGATGTGAGTTGATTAAGAAAGTTAAGTGAAATTTCCATTGGATATTAAAATAACATGCTATCTAGAGGTGAATGTTTCTTTTACAAAGATCAAGAGAAGGTGATGATGGATTGTTTCAAAACAAAAAGGAAATGGAATGTGCATAAACACATAGAAACTGAAAACAATTAAAGGAAGAAGAAAACAATAAAATGGCAAGAAGGAATAGATTGATCTGAGAAGCTCGTCACTATAAGGCTAGGCTAGACGTCATGACAACCTTGTAGATGAGTGGATGTGTGCTGCCAATTGCTATGCAAGATAAGGCTTAAAAGTATTCACTCCCTAGGGAGGAAACTCTCACATATAGTTGATACACAAAGGTGTTTAATTCTCCAAAATGTTCAACCCCTTTTACAAGTGTTAGAGGACCCCTTGTATAGAGGTGTTTAGGGGTCTCTAAGCAAAAGGACAAAGTTTTTAAAAGGATTACAATGCAAATAACAAAACCTAGAGTCTAGAAAGTAGGTCAACAAAGGAGTACATGGACACATTCTAGAAGCCTTCTTGGCCAAGGCAAGGTGGATGCTCCTTCTAGATTTTTCTAGACTTCTTGGTGGTCAAGGCATGTGGTCATCCTTTTTAAATGTTTCTAGAAAGCTTTGCTCCTTCTCTCTCCTCCTCATGTGCTCTTCAAAATCCCTTTAAATGCGCCACTAGTCCTTCATTGTCTCAACTCTTAATGAACCTACAAAACAAATTAAAATTGAATTAGCATGTGGGCTTAGGTTAAGCTAATCTTTGAGTCAACTAATCAACCTGAGGTCAAGGTTAACAAGTCAACTTAAAAATAGTCAACCTACCCAACTTCATGGAATTCAAACTAGAGTAAATAAAGGCAATGTAAAGGGAATAAGGAATTCCCCTTCTTCTAAGCATGTGCCATGGACCATCATCCTTGGTAGGGATCAAGCCTTCACCAGCTTGTCTCTGACCAAAAGAGAATTTGTGATCCCTTCAACGTTTGCCATCGTTCGCTATCGTTCGTCACCACCTGCCACTTGGGTTTGGTGCGTCTTGGGCAGCATGACCTAACCTAGGTGGCCACAGATCCAAAATCTGATCAAAGTCGTCATCATCTTGGCTGTCCTAGGAAAGTGTGTCTCAAGCCCCGCCTTCTAGTGGTTGAAATCCTTTTGGACCACCATAGTTCATGTCGTTGAAGTCTTTTAAGCTCATTTCTGCCCTTAAGTCATCCACATTTGTTAAAATTAAAGATGGTTTTGAACTTAATAGTCTCCAAACATTTAAATGTGAATCATGTTTATTAGGAAAACATGTCCAATCTTTTTTCTTAATCATTTTGAATCTAGATGTAACTTTGCTTTTTGTATCATCCATTTTGATATTCAGGGCCAAACCGAGTATCATGTTTTGGTTTTAGATATTTTGTAACGTTTATTGATGAGTTTTCTAGATGTAATTGGATTTAGCTAACTAAATATTGTTTTGAACTTTTGTCTATTTTTATATCTTTCCTTAATGAAATTTGAAATCAATTTGGAAAAGTAATCAAAATCTTGTGAGGCGATACTACCAATGAATATGTTTCCTCTAATTTCTCTAAACTCTGAAGCTCACATGGCATTTTGTATCAATTTACTAGCCTTAACACACCTTAACAAAATGGTATAGCAAAAAGAAATCATAGACACCAGGTCAAAACTGTTCGTACCTTATTGCTTGGTGCAAATATGCTTGGTCATTGTCGGGGTGATGCTTTCCTAACTGCTTGTTTCATTAACAAAATGCGTTCTTCTTCACTTGACAATAAAGTTCCCTCCTCCATTCTAGTTCCAAAGGAACCCCTTTTTCATATTTCTCCATGTGTTTTTGGTTGAGTGTTTTGTTCATTATGTCTCCAAGTTTAGATAAACTCTCATCTAAAGTCATCAAATGTGTCTTTTTGGGCTATTTTCGACTTCAAAAAAACCTATCAACGATACTCCCCTAAACCCATGAAGTATTATATGTTCACTAATGTCACCTTTTTGGAACCAACTCCATTCTTCCCTCTTTTGTTCCTTTGCTTGTGACACCCAAAATAACATACATAATCCTCTTGAAACATTGTCACCACCTTTAATTACCTATTAGTTCAGTGCCCCAAGGTGAAGTTGGCTCAACAATCACTTAATACCATGGCTCTTGATCTTGATGAATCGAGTTGGCCCATTGTAATTGCAAAGGCACTTGCTCTACCCGTAATCCTCATCCTATTCACAATATTTTGATTTACTATAGCTTGTCTCCTTCCTATTTTTCCTTTTTTTTATTTTGGCCTTCTATTACTATTCCTAAAATTGTGATGAAAGCACTTGATCATCCTAGATGTTGGCAAACCATAATTACTGAAAGACAGACTCTTTAACATAACAACATTAGAGTTAGTTCCAAGAAGAAGACAGTTGTGTGTCGATGCGTCTATGCCATTAGTTAAATGTGAAGTTGATCTCCTCAAAGCTTGATTGATGGCAAAAAGATATATTTGAATCTATAGACTTAACTACAATGATACTTTCTCTCTAGTGGCTGAAATGATTACTGTCATACTTGTCCTTGTCGTAGCAACCATTCGTCATTGGCTTCTTCATCTATTGGATATTCAAAAAGTGTTTTTGTGGCTCTCTTGAAGAGGAGGTCTAGATAGAGCAACCTTGTATGTCTTACAAAAATTTAGATGATCTTTTGAGTATAAGCCTTGTCTGTTATACCTATCTAGAACCTAATATTTTATATATGAATCTGAACCAGTACAGATATCTAAGTTATAAGATATCTCAAGCTGTTTTTCTCATATATACTCCTTCGAGTAATTGTAAGTACATTTAGTGTATAGTGTGTGAAAATTGTGCGTGTGCTAAGCTTATGGGATCTCATCTAAGTTTTATGATTGGTAGTTTTCTAGTACCTCGTTATGATGTTGACTTACCCTTCATTTTTAGTATTTGTAACCAAGATATACAAACGAATCTATGATGAGTTTTTCTTGTGTTGCTGAAAACAGGTACATTGCTAAAACATTATATGGTACAGAGGAGGAAGAGGATGTACCTCAGCCAAACACTAGAGTAGAGGAGCCAAAACTACTAGGTGTTACCAGTGCTTCAAATGAAAAGGTTTGTTTTTGATCCTGCTCTTGGTTACATCTTATAGCGAACTTCTAATTTTCTTTTGGGGCTGCTTATCTTTCTTCAGGTTCTTTTGAAAACTGGTCCTTATGGCTTTTATGTTCAGCTCGGAGAAGACAGGAAGGGATACACACCCAAAAGAGCCTCTGTGTCTCATGTATGTCACATTGCCGTTTTCAACACTTTGATTCTGTTTTAATATTTTCGATGCTATGTTGCCATGTATTCCGATAATAGTTTGTATCTGACATAAATAGAAGTCTGACATTCCATTTTCTTGAAAATTTAAGAGGAAAATGCGTTGCATGCCTAGATAATATGTTTAGAGATGTCAAAATAGGTAAAGCTTAATGAGATGGTTCGATTAACTAATGCATGTCCTGGTCATGTCCTGATCTGAACTTTTATTGGCCCAAACTCGGATGATCAAAATGCTTGGTCAGTGTATTTGCAAGATTTATGTTTTTAATTATTTACTTTGTATAATTATTAAAATCACGAATTATAAATTGAATGTTATGTGTTACTAATAACTATTTTAATGTCAATATTTCGTGTAAATTGATATGTTTTTAATTTCTATCACTTGTTTTGTTTGTTGTTATAATTGATGTACTATTTTCTTTCTATTATTTACATTTAGGTAATTTTTGTTGTACCAATGACACCTAATAGTTTTTTATTTTTTTAATTTTAGCTTAGAGCTATTAAAAAGCATTTTATTAATTAATTTTCATGATTTTTATCATTTTTATATTTTAGAAAGTTGGTGAACGATGGTGCTTTCTCTAAGAACATATAGAATGCAAAGTATGTCTCTGCGTACTTAGGAGGCATACTTTGTTCTTTCCACTTTGAGTTTAAAGCCCTAGAGGAATCTCTGTTTACACTTCTTTTAAAGCTTCGTGAAGAAAGACATCCTTCACATCTAACATGTGCCAATCAAAATGAGTTGCCAGAGAAAAAGCAATTCGAACTGTATTCATCTTTCTCTTTGGAGCGAATGTCTCCTCTTTGTTAATTCTAGAAATTTCAGTGTATCCCTTCGCAACCAGTTTGTCTGTGTCTGTCTGTTGTAACATCTTTCTTGTATTTCACTTTAAATATCTACATGCACCCTACAACCCTTTTGTCTCTTGGTTGTCAACAATCTCCAGTGTTAATATTTTTTTTTTATAATGCAATCATCTCCTCTTTCTTGGCTTGGGTCTAATGTTCACTTTTCATGGCTTATTGGACTGAGGTAAGAATCTCTAAGCCATCAATGGCAACAATAAAGCTTTGACGCTTATTAGAGAGATTGCCAGTATGGACATCATGTAGAATAGTTGATTCAATCTTTTTTTCCTTTTTCAATGCAACGGGTAAATTCTCAATAACACACTTACCTCCTCACTATTATATTCACGGATCCTCATCTCCGGGTGACACTACTTGTCTTGCTTTGTGGCCGAGTTGGGCTGTTTTCTTTTGTCTTTTCCCTCACTGTGTAAGTTAATGGTAAAAAAGAGACACCCATGGTGTTAAAAACATGACAACTTTGAGGATGATAATTAGTATCCCTTTTTGTTGGACGGAAAACAATAAGACACATTTCAGATGTCTAGGATCTAATTAACTACATTAGGATTATTAAAGTGAACAAAAACAACACATCCAAAGACAGAAGAGGAAAAAGCCAATAGGGATTCAATATGACTAATGTTGTTAAAGACATGAGTGGGTAATATGTTGATGAAGTATGTGATAGTTACACAATTTCTCCCCATTATGTTTTGGGAATGGAGCATTTTGTTGACGTGACGAGTGTTAATGTATATTAGTTCATGAGCAATACCATTAGGATACAAAAAATTTGAGATGCTTTACCCAAATTGCCTCTAGACAACACAAATAAAATTAACAAGGATTTAAAATATCCCATTTACTTTTCGTAACCTAGTCTTCAATAAAAGTAACAAACCATTGCATTCAGAAAATAGATTCTAAAAGGGGTCCCTAAACATCATAGTCATTTAAATTTAATGGGAAATTACTCTTTCCATTACGGTTTGTGATAGAGTGTATGACGTTGCTTTGCTAGTTGAATTGAATATCACAATTGAAAGAATTAACAAACTCTTCGGTAAACAAACGAGGGAACAAAAGGGATGTCCAATGCTTCTTTTATAAAGCCATAACTTGCCCATGTTTATGATGTTGTTTGTTGGCTTATGACCTCCTTTTATTTTTTATTTTTGGTTCTTAGACTCCAACAGATACCACCCACTTTGGTTCCAAACTATTAAAATTGTCTTCCTTGTGGCAAGGTCCTTAAACTGATAGTAAGAAGCGAAAAACAACTGCTGAACATGTTTGTAAGTTTCAATAATGAGATAAGGCTATTGGCCAATTTTGAGACATGTTACAATAGACAACTCTAAAGTTATATTCTCAGATCTGCTTATAGGTACACTATCACCATTTGCAACTTTAATGAGTTCTACTCTAGTCATTTTGACATTCAATTAAAGTCAAACAGCTTAGGAAAAGGAGTCATGTCATTAGGTGCTCTTGAATCGAGAATCTAAATACCCTAAGCAAAGGTCCAATATAGTATTGAATTTGGAATGGGCTTAGGAGGTCCCCCATGATGGTCTTCGTGGAAATGACAAATGGGACACAACTTTCTTGGCCCAATAAGGAAAAATATATGCTTAAATGAATAGGAAGATTTTGAACATAGTCTTTCCTGATTACTATTTAGATATTAGGAATATTTTTATCCTAATAATCTGCTATTTTCAACAGTAAACTCTATCACAATGTTTGTTAGATATTTCTAGAAAGGAGAATAGTAAAAAAATATCAGAATCCTGACGTAACTTTGGCATATTACCTTCACAGTTCACACCTAAATTTCCTGTAAAATTGGAATCCTCTAAAATCAAGTTTCAAAGGATCTTGACAAAATGATATATCAGAAATGTATCTGGTTGAATTTATGATATTATAAAATTTGGGAATTTGCTGCACTTTAATTGTTGGAAGCATTAATTCTACAGAGAATCATACTTGACTCTATCAGACCCTAATATAAGTATTACATTTATGTCCCTGAAACAAAAGATAATGTGTAGTTAAAGAATGACGAGATATCTTATGTTTTTGTAATGAACGCTACTGAATAGTTCACTAACTTGAAACTTACTTGATTTACAAAGCAATTTTACCTTTAGTTGTCAAGGCACATATTACTTGCCCTTTTTCTCTGTTTTGAGCAATTCGCTAATTATGCGTCAATTAAATCTTTTATTTTTATTCTGTTTAGGGTAGCCTTTTGTTTTGGTGTAGGAGGGACCCTTTTTAACTATTTTGTTAATGTGACTATTTGTGTTTGCTCATGCGGCGCATGTACTTGTGCAACCTATGGTTGATGTCTTGTAGGTTTTTTTGTGTTTAGAGCTACTTGTGCAAATATGACCAATTATTATCTCTTCCAATGAAAGGAAAGGAGTAACAATTTGGGTTGTTTCAGGTCAAGGATGTGGGTACTATCACTCTTGAAGATGCACTCGAGTTGCTGCAATACCCATTGACATTGGTATGTTTCTCACTTCTCAATTTGAGCCGTAGGTTCTTATCACGTTTATTGTAATGCGTTCTGGGTTCATTTATAAGTATCGCATATTAAATGCATTTAGTGTTTGTTGGAATAAGAGTATCACTTAGCCTAGGAAGCAGCTTTAGGAATTAGAGTATTTGCAAAACTATTCGACCTTCGCGGAACATTAATCCAACACTTTCTCCTAGTCACATTTAGTTTCTTGGAAAGTGAGAAATGGTTGTTAAAACGTGAAACCACACTTAGTTTACATAATCCGCAATCTTCATAAAACACATTGCATAAAAAACCAACATCGCTCATGCTATTCCATCTCATTAAATTCAAAATGTTATCTCGATCTTGTACCATTCTGTGACTTGTCCGATCACAATTTCTCCGCCACATTCCTAAATTATGGTATTCTAGTACTTTATTTTTTTAATATTGTCTCTTCATTCACATCCTCTAGAGTTTACTTGTCCCATACACTCACGAGCTATTTTAAAATTCTTCTTCGAAATGCTACAATATTGATTTAACAATTATAAATATAAGATAATCCCACATACAGTTGGTGTTATATGTGAATGGGTACTGTTTCAAAAAGAATATTTCATGTTAATTTAATAAATAATAATGCGTTACAAAAATTGTCCATAGTGAATGATATTTTATGAACATGTACAATGAGAACTTTAAATGAAGTGCTGTTTTCTCTTTCAAAATTTTCGACCTTCAAAATATTATTCTTTTGTATGATATTTTGATTTGTGTCCTAATGTTAATAAACCTTTTGCCTTTCCCTGTCTGCATTTTTTAGTCTTTGCTGAACTAATTCATTTGCTTGTGATTAGGGTAACCATCCCAAGGATGGACAACCTGTCATATTAAAGCTCGCAAGAGTTGGGTTTTCTGTTAGACATCGGCGCACAATTGCTTCTGTTCCTAAGGTATGATGGTGGTCTTAAGCATTTTCTAGTTTTAGAATTTATTTCACCTCCTGACTATACAACCATAGCGACATAGTTGTTGAACGTGTGTTTAGGATTGTCCTGACAATGCAAATGCAATTGTGGTTGATCTATATTTTAGTATGTAATTTGTTGGGATGCAAACAGCTACAGTATTGCCATACTAATAATCTACCATAGAACCATTAAAAGCTATAAGAAACTACATACAGAATTAAAATAAGATTGATATTGATGATGATAGGTAGCGAGAGATACAATACGCTAATGTTTGAGTATTTCTCTTGTCCTCACACAACAATCTTTGTACTAGAGCCTTTTTGACATATATGAAAATGCGAATCACAATATTCCAATGGTCATTGTGAAGATTCCGCATAAATTGACAGATCCAACTACATAAGAGATCTCAAGTCTTGGAGTAGTGAAATAAATGAGTTTCCCACTTGCTTTCAATATCTTTGTAGATCTAAAAAGGTTTCACCTTGGTCCCCTGTTAGCTTCTTATTTAGGTTTTGATACTATCAATTCGGTTGCAATTTTCTTACCCTATCACCTCAAGAATATCAACAACATATTTTCTTTGTGAAACTACAACAACCTTCCTTTGATTGAGCTATTTCAATAACAAGAAAGTGTTTTAGATAGCAAAGATCTTTGGTTTGAAAGTGATTGAATAACTACTCTAAATCGAGAAATTTGAGTGGCATCATTTTGTGTCATAACTATATCATCAACATAAAACATTAGACAAAAACACTTATTGGGAGAAGTATGACAATAGAAAACTAAATTATCAATCTCACTTTGTTTAATCCAAGGATTAAAGAATGATTATATGTTTCAAAACCTAGCTTTGAGTGGTTGCTTCAGCTCAAAGAGATTGATGTAATTACAAGCTAGGTCACCTCCTCCCCTTGAGTAACAAATATAAGAGGTTACTTCTATTGTAGATGGCATCAATTTTCCAGTGATGTACGTTAGGCGTGTCAAGTCAAAATCGAATCGTGGTGTTTGGACTGTCACGTTCTTAAGTAGAAAAGTTCCACCCTTTATTATCACCTATAGCTTTTATCCTAAGAATAAGTGCTCAATCCAACAATTAATATAAGTTCGATTCTCAACATGGTAATGTTTGAGAGGGAAATTATTGCAAGTGACATCATTGTTCACTCTTTGTTATAATTACGATTGTTCACTCTTTGTTAGACACAAGGGAGATTAACCCTATATAGTTTTTCTCAATATTCAACATGGTAACTAGAGCTTAAGGTTATCTTGGCATTTTTTTTTCCGTCGTCACTGCCTCTACTTCCGGAGTGTCAGTCAGACCGATGACCACATGGTTCTGATTGCCTCAGCCAAGCGACCTCATCGCCATCGGAATCGCCTCATCCTACTCTTTTTGGATATGATCTTGTTGATGCAGTCAGACCTCTTTGGTATTTTTTGGTTTTTCTCTCTTTCTCCATGGCATCTTACACAGCCTCTTCCAATTCTGAAATCTCTTCTACCACAACCAATGTGTCTGACCAGCCATCTCCACTATGTCAATGTGAACTTGCCCATTGGTAAGTTAGATGGCATGAATTATGCGACTTGGCCATTAGACGTTAAACTTTGGCTTGGGAGTCAGAGATATCTTGATGATCATCTTACTCAAAAAGTGATTCATATATGCATTGTTCTCAAGAATACGATCCAATCCTCTTTAAAACAAATGTTTCAGGCTTACGACACATGTTCTAAAGTCTGGGAATAGGCCAAATTATTATACAGCAATGATACTCAATGTTTTTATGGTGTTTGTCAAAACCTGTTTGATGTTGTTGCTCCTCGCAATCAGAAGATCCTATGGCTGATTATTTGGGTAACATACATGCCCTTTTTCATAAATTTAATGAGTTATTACCTCTTGTCTCTACTCATGCTCAAGAATTAGAACAACGATCAAAGTTTTTCGTGGTTTTGACTTTGCTGATAAATTCGATGGTTGTAAGGGAGCAGCTTGAACAACTGCAACAGATTGAGGACGACGACCATGACCATGTAAGGTATGACACCGGTCAGTTCTGTAATCAAGCTTGTGACAATGTAACAATTGTGTGTCCTTTGCCTAGCTTGCGAGGGTGATGGCGATTATCACTTTAAGATACTAATGTAGACTGGTCATCAAAGGTCACTGAAGAAGGTATTTCAATGGTTGGCATACACAATAAGGTGGAACATAACCTTGACTTTGATGTCTAACGCCCAAATATCATAATTAGTTGCCAATGAATAATGCACGTTGACATAGTTGTTATAGATTGGTAGATTAGACATAGGAGCAGGAGGACAAATAATTGTATATTGAGAAAATAATTACTAGGAGAGAGAAACAACCCTAAAAGGTGACACAATTGCAACAAACTTCGATCAAGATAAAAGTTACACATCTAGAAAGTGGATGGGGAGACGAATCTGACGCCGCTAGTTGCTTCTAAAGAGGATGCCAAAAGCAATGCCACCCAGTAGGAAGTGGTAGTAGAGGCGGTGAGGGTCGGGGTTGGCACGTCTAGCTATGTCGAAGCTTTAATCGTCACAATTTTTGTGGGTGTAGCTTGGATGATCACAATCAAGCAAAACGATGGTGAGACTAGACTAGGTATGGCAACATAGTGGTGGCAAAAAGGTTAGTGACGGAAAGAACCTAAGAACAATGCCAGAAATTAAAAGGAACAATATTTGGAAAAAGAAAAAAAGATAAAAAGGAAAGTAGCTCTAGTAACTAGTGGGTTGTTCATGGGTGAGACACAGAGTAAACCTAATTTTAGATATCATGTTAAAATAAAAGAAAGAAAATCATAGGCTGAATGCTTGTGTGTAGAGCATATAGGATTCATGCACAACCATATCAAAAAAAGTTATTTTGCCCTATCTAGATTGTGCTCCGAAAGTAAAATGGATAAATCACTTTTACTATTGATGTCCATTCTAGAAAATGGTGTACATGGTTTTCCGTTGGAACAACAATGACAAGCAAATGTCAAGCCTGAGACTGAGGAAAGAAATGTTTCTCTTCACATTTTTTTTTGTTGGGAAAAGTATCGTCTTTATCTCCGAGAATTACTCTGTTAACATGGAAATAAGATAAATACAAGGATACACAAAGATATGTGAAAACTCCAAAGGCAAAAGAAAATCACAACCGCTGTCTAAAGATAACAAGAGAATAGCATTATATAAAAATTTATACAATACATAGACCACTTTCTCATGTTCTTTGACTTAAGTACAACTACATTTTCCAAAGCAAGAATTTAAATCAAACCTCACACCACTTTACAAAAATATAAGAAATAAAAATAAGAAAAGTCAAATACAAACTTATTTTTGACCGAGACAAGAAACATATATAGTCACCAATGTCTACTCCCATAACTTATCCTAGTTGAAGCTCCCATAACTTATCCTAGTTGAAGTGGGACTTTCAAAAATGTAATATTTTCATCAACTCATCAGTTTCTTTATTTTCCAATCGGTAACCGAACACATCCATTTTCATTATTTTCGTTTAAACTGAGTTGGCTGAGTTTTCCTTTCGTATTGTAAGACATTTTTTTTTCTTTTGAATTTGACATTCAGAATATCAAGCCAACTGATGTGACCCTGGAAAAAGCCCTTGAATTTTTATCCGGAAAAGACGTGAGACGGTCTGGTCGTCCAAAAGGCAAATCTAAAACTCAAGAAGTTGAAGTCATTGAAGCATTTTAAGTTGGCCTATATTTATAGCATGAGTGCTGGTTTTTTCGTGATTGGCTACGTTAACATGTGCCTTTATCTACTTGGAATTTCCAACTATTCTCCAACCAAAGAATTTGTGAATCCAGTCCAACACCAGTCCTGCAAGGTTCTTTTATGCACCAAATGTATATTTATAATTGATTTAAGAAATTTTGTAGTCTTTCTTTGGTTATATGTACATTAGGCCAATATATTATTTAGTTTAGAGAAAAGAATATTTGTTATTGCCAATATTGGTTGAACTTGAATAAGCACTGAACGGTAAGTTTGTTTATCAGCAAGGATTGATATTCTTTTATCTACCTTATAAATTCATAGAAAAAGTTATATACCTTTTTCTTGCTCTTTTTTTTTTTTCTTCATATGTTTAGAATACTTGACGTTGCTAGGGTTTTCGACAGGCTCCTACAAAAATGATGAAAAGAGAGACTTATTATAATTTATGTAAAGATATATAGTTAAGAATATTCTTGTATTTTTGGAAAGAGATGGTGAGGTTCAGAAGTATTCCTCACTGTGGGGAATGCTTATTTAAGGTTAATACCGTGAAATGCATCAATGGTAGTTAGTTTTACTTGAATATGGAGATTTCGATTAAAATATTTTTATTAAAAAAATTCTTCTTCAATTAGCTAAACGATTAAAATTAAGCAATAATATGATGAACTTGTTAATGAAGATATTATATTAAAGAAGTTTATCAGTGGCAATAATTTAGATTATGGTTTTTTAAAGAGGGACATTAAATTGGATGGTTATCCCAATTTTTATTTGAGTTTTGAATCACTTGAGGGTTTACATGTATAGTTCATTTTTGGAACGTGTATTTGAGACTTTAAAATACGCTGAGTTGCATTTTCGACAATATGTAGATATTTAAAATGTTAATGTTAGCTATTTGATGAAGAAGTATATACATAAATGTGCAAAGAGAAGAAGTATATACATAAATGTGTAAAGAGAAATGATGATTTATTAGTTAATCTTGAAGAACACAAATTAAATTAGGGATTTACAAAAGAAAAAGAATGATAGGCTACTACCAGTTAACATTCAACAAATTAAAAAAATAAATAAAAAGTAAAAGTAAAAAATCTGTGAACTAGCTTTTGGGAATGAGCTTGCTGAGCATTTAGCTGGATTTTTCAACATGGTGTAGATCTGAATATTTAGTAAGCGCAAATAGTTGTCATGGTAACTAAGTTTATGCTTCAACATTCTAACCCCAGTTTTTATACGTCATAGATTTTTAAATATTTATATTTTTCTTTTACTTCTATAAATATTTAAGATTTAAATAATGGAAATAAGTAATATTCATCTTTATTGGAAAGATTTATGTTGCATTAAAATAAAAAGAAACTTAATTAATTTAGAACATATGTTATTTAATATGATTTAAAATCTATGAAAATTTCAAGATTTTATTTAACTAAGTTTCTGTATGATAATTACTTCTCAAAACTTCAATAATGAACATTCATGGTGAATAAAAATTTAAGACATCTTCCATAACTTAATTATGTAAAAGATGGAGTATGAAACTAAAATGAGATAATATAAATCATATTTAGACGAATATAAAAGTTATTAGCAATGGTTCAAATTACAGACTATTGAAGAAACTTGTTTGCATATTAAATATAAAAACAAAGATAAGATTTAATTCACCTTTTACATTAGAATAAATTAAATCTTATCACAACAAACTCCCCAACTCGCAAATTAGTCTGATTAGATTAAACATTGTAAAAGGTTTGTGTATTCTAGAGATTCTTAGGATAATTAATTTGTTGAATATAAGCATTTTTCTTTGGGTGAATGGTTACTAAAATCTAAGTAAGTTCACTAAACTTCCATACAACTTTTTTAGACAATCATCCAATACAGAATTAAAGTGATAAAGTTTAGACAATTAATAATATCATACAATAAATTAAATAATATTAGAATCATTGAAATGTAAAATCACTTTATAGTTAATTTGTAAAGCATATTCAAATCAAACTTTTACATAGAGTTTCTAGTATTACAACCAACCCTTTCTGTAATTTCAACAACGTATTTTATAATATATTTCACTACACCAATCATCTTTATCATCTTTCACAACATATACCAATCATAACTATATTTTACAAACCTATTTCACATGAGACTTTTCAACTACTATAAAACAGAGAAATTAATATTCATGTGCTAGAAATTCATACGTGTTGTTTTTCACAACACCTGAGCATAATAAATAAAATAATTAATTAATTATCTTTAAATACTTTTGTTCATTTTTCTTATAACATAGTCCCATATGTCACTAGAGACAAATGCCAATATTGCAATTTAAGAGTAATTCATCACACTTTATGCACATAGATAGTCTACAAACATGGGTAGTAGTGACAACTCCTAGACTATCCAATTCACTGCCCTCATATCTCGAAGGTTTCATAGGAATCCTCTGAACTTTCAAACAATATTTGTAATGGCACTGAAGTTACTCACACTAAAACTTTGCTACTTCAAGTATTCACTTTTCCCCAAAAGATTTCATTTTCACTATTCTAAATCCAGTAAAATTATTAACACCTCAAACTTTTTCTCTTCAACCAACATACATAACTCCATATATCAACATACATACTTATACACTTAATTTAAACAACAAAGTCACATGTCTAACAAAATGTCAATAGTAGCATAACAGCTATAAATTGGACATCCAAACATTTATAGAAAGGAATATTCAGTCCAAAATAATCATATCCTACATCCACAATTCATTCAAAAGTAATCCAAACAATGTCAAAAGTCAAACATCCGAAGACTAAGTGCAAAACTTTTTCCAACAATTAACAATTCAATAAATTTAAGTCTTCTACCTTAATGTTTATCATAGATTCATTATCTATCAATCCTATCATCATATAGACAAAGATATTAATCACACTCGTTTTATGTTTTATGCTTTATGTTTTTCCATGTAGACATGTCTTAATCCCTTTAATTCCCTTCAATTAGTGTTCATTGTCTCCTAATCACTATAAGCAAACATACAAAAAAAATAAACAAAGTTTAGCATGTCAACTAAGATCAAGTCAACCATTGTCAATAAGTCAACTCAAGTCAATGGTCAACAAGTCAACCAAGTCAACTCAAGTCAACTTAGGGGAAATCAAACATAATGAAATATAGACAATGGAAGAGATTAGGTAACTCCCATGTGAGTTCTCCTAAGCATATGTCTTGGTCCATCATCTTTGGTAGGGGTCAAGTCTACATCATCCTCCCCTACATGAAGAGAATTTGACCTCAAATTCTTGAAGCTCTTATTGATAAAGCTTGACTTAAGTTGAGGAAGTAACTTTTCATGAGATCTTTCTCTATCTTTTCTAGGAATTCCACCCCTATCCTTGGAGAGCTCATCTTTCTTTTAAAAGCCATTCTTCCTCTCTTGTTTGAGCCTTTGTTCTTCTCTCTTGGTTTGGGAAGAGAAGGAAGAATGGTGATGCACATCTTGCTTTGGAAAACTCTTTTTATAGACAAGTAACACTTTGGTGAAAGCTTGTCCCTTTTCTTTCTATTATTTTTCTTTTTTTATTATATTTCTATCCTTATTAACTCTTGAAGTGATAAAGGTAGTAAAGTGGTATTTTTCCATGTGTGGAAAAAATGTATGTGTTGGTGTAGTCATCATGTAAAGTTTGTTTATCAAGTTGTGATGGCCTACCAGTAGGATATGTGTGACTTCCATGGGAACATCACATAGAACCTTATCTTTGTAACTTGCTATTCAGAAGTTAATTAGTACTTGTTTATTAACATCTATTTATCCCTCCTTACTTATCCAAGTAAGCTTGTAAGGCTTAGCATGAGGAATGGTTTCTAAACTAAGCTTTTCCACCAACCTTCTGCTAACCACATTGGTACTACTTCATCCATCAATAATTAAATAGCAAACCCATTTGTTAATGATGCATCTTGTATGAAAAATGTCTTCTCTTTGAGTTGGCTCAAGCTCATTTTGAATTTGGTTCATCATGCCCCTCACTAACATATGGTTTACCTCATAAGTTTTAGTTTCATTATAGGAAGAAGACGCTTTCTTTGAAGGAAAAGGAGGGATGAGTGCTCATTCTCAACATCATTACTCTTCTTTAAGATCATGGTCATCTTAGTTGGGCAATTCAAAGCAATGTCCTTATACCCTAAACATTTAAGACATTTATTCGAACTTGATCTTTGAAAAGTGGGATGGTATGAATTCCTATTGAACATTGATGATGCACGACATGTTATGATTTTCTTTTAGAATCTAGATGATGATGCATTTATGAATGTGTGGATGCATGGATGGAATCATATGAGACCCTTGTTTTCTTTTTCCATTTTTTTTCTTTCTTTTTCTCCATTTATTTTATTTTGGAGGCCAAGAAAATCGGGCTTAGAGGCTAGACAAAACTGGGCTTACGAGCTAGACAAAACTGGACATGGAGGCCAGTGTAGAAATTAAGCTTTGGGCTAGTGCGGAAACTGGGCTTGGGCCAATGTGGAAACTAAGTTTGGGGGCTAGTGTGGAAACTAGGCTTGAGCTAGTGTGAAAACTTGGTTGGGGGACTAGTGTGGAAATTGAACTTGGGGTCCAGTGTGGAAACTGGGCTTGGAGGCCAGTGTGATAACTAGGCTTCGGGGCCAGTGTGACAATTGGACTTAAAGGTATATAGGTCATTCATATTAATGAAAAGGACCATAAATTTGAGAAACATCATAGAGACAATTTTGTGTCCTTTTTTAATTTTATTCCTTCTAAAACAGAAGGATTTGATATCTATTGATATAACTGAAAAGGGTTTCGATTGGAAAGGTGGAAATGATTTTTTTAAGATAGATGACGCATGTATGCATTACTTGGTATGATGCATCAAATGACTCATGTGTGCCTTTTGTTTTGCATGTTTCTGGAGACAAGTTTCATTTAATCCCCATTTTATTGTTATTTTGAATTCATGGAATCATTCCTCTTAGATTTTTATGTTTACTTTTAAAAATCATTTATTTTGTCTAATTTATCATTTCTTTTGAAACACTATTTGAATGGCATGCACAAAATTGTCAATGGCCTTGAAATGCTTGGATAAGATGATGGAGATTAACTAGGGAGTTGCCCCAATTTGAATTGGTCTCAAGGCGTAAAATATGTTTGTACTTGTCCTAGTTATTAATGGTATGAAGAAAATGATTGAGACTTCAGAAATTTGTCCTTTGTGTGAAAGCCTAGGATGGTCTTAGGGTGCAAATGTGTGTTTGACTTTTCCCAATTGAGGAGGTGGAAAAATGATAGGGGTCTTCACAAGTTGCCCATAATGTGATAATAGTCTTCAATGTGAAAAAATGCCCCAATTTAAGATGAATAACGAGAATATATGAAGTACAAACAAATTGATTACCCAGTTTGGGTTTGGGATTGATGTAGATGGATTATGGTAAGGTTGGTCAAGGTTTAGGCTTAGAGCATGAATATTGTAAGAGCAAAGATGGAGTTCCATGAAGAATGAATTGAAAGGGGATAGCCCAAATTTAACTTAATAGCTTGATTGTCCGTGCTAATTTTGGAGCTTTGAAAACATGTCAACTAAAAATAAACTGCCCCTATGTCTAAAAGTTAACATCTGAACATACTTTTTCAATTTTGTTTTTTTTTTCATCATGTTTTAGAACAAACTTGTTAGCAAATCAAAATTTTCCTCTAAATTAAAATATTTGATCTGTGTGGACTTTATTAGGTTTGTATCGTGACCAAGTCTAAGGGTATTAAAGAAAATGATAGTAAAGACCCAAAAAAGTGATGTAACAGTTGTTTCAAACAAAGATCTTTGAATAATGTTTCACTTAATATTTGTTTGACTTCATTTTGTTTACTTTTTTTTCTTTCTATATTTTGACCTTTCATTTCTATTCCCCAAACTTTTCCTTCTCTTTTTTTTTTCTTTTCTTGATATAACCGTATAATTTAATTTCTATTTTTATATTTATTTTATATTTTTGTATTGGTGAACTACCAGTGACATGAAACAAATGCAAACATTATGTCCACCCTCAATGTGAGAATGACCCCTATTTAGGATAATTTGAAAGAATATTTTATTTTATTTTTTAAGGCTCAAATTATGTAGCAAAGGATAATTACTTTTTTTTGTAAAGAAATAAGGTCACATATCATTTCAAATCATGATTGTTTTTCTCGAAAACTTTAATTCATAATTTCGTTCATACAGGATGTCATTTGTTTTTTTGTTTTTTTTTCTCTCTTACTTTTTTTTGTCCTATTTTTGCCTAGACTGTCCTTTTGAGTTTTTAGTCTAGCAGACTTTTCTTCCTTTTTTTTTTTCTTTTTTGTGTTAAAAGAGTTTCTTCTAATCATCCTAAGACAGTGCCCTTTTTACAAAGACCTTTCATGAAAAATGAAAGCAAGGTTTATGGTGAAAGGGTCATGGAAATGGATATGGATTTGAGCAATTTCATATATGCAAGATTAGATGGATGCTTTAAAAAAATGATATCAAACAATGTTTTATTTCTTTATTCAATCCACTAATTTGACAAAAGAATGTTTTTTATTTTCTCATTTTTCATAAGAAAAATTCCAAGAATCAAGTGATAAACAAAATGGGAAACAATTTGTATTTATTGCAATGCAATTTTTTTTCTTTTAAAAAAATTATGCTGATGTGTGCTATAATTTTGAAACTATGGACATGGTACCATGAATGACCATATAATGAGAATGCAATGCATGGTTGTGCATCGAATGACACTTATTCACGTGATATGCTAATGAAATGTATGTTTATGCCTTAGAAGGAATTTTTCCTTTTTTTTTCTTTTTAATGATTTAATGATAAAAAGTGTGATGAATTTATTACTATATAAAAAAAGAGGTGAGGGTAAAGGATGCAAATAGTCTCCCTTTTGTGCCTTAACAGAGGTTGGACGCTTAAAGTTTAAAGATCTAAGGCAAAGTATATGTGATCACAAGGATAGTTCCTTAATACCTAAAGATCAAGGCCACTAGAGCTATGGACCACTTCATGGCATTTCTCACAACAGTTGGTAAACAACAAGAGGTGGAAGTATCAATGAAGCAAAGAAACTCTAGTTGTGGTTTTCACAAATGACCACTTGGGAAGTATATCCATGGTGGCATTGTTGCACAATCTCCTCTAGTTCTAAGTTACATAGACTCTAATATAGGGCCTCACTCATGTAATAAACAAAGTGTGTGAAGGCATAATGCAATGTATACCTTAACCCCCACTTGCAAAACAACCATAACTGTCCCAGACAAATATATAACAATTTCGTATTCCCAGGGTTCAACATCCAACAATTATTCCAAATATCAATAGTAAAGAAAAATATACGCATACAACTATTCCAAATATCAAAAGAGACAAGAATATAATAAACAAAAAGAAAGAAAAAACATAAAGAAAAGTCACATCAATTTTGCACATCTAAATAAATGGCATGACTCTCTAGCGTCTCCAATGACACCATCTATCACAACTAAAATCACAACAGGACGACAAACAAAAAATAACATTTGAAAAAAAAAAGTTTGGAGTTGTCACCATAGTTTATTCTAAAAACTACAAGAAATCAAAAAGATAAGACAGGGTATACGAAAATCAAATTTTGGGTCCGAGAGTCAGTTACGAGTAGGGAAAGTGTTAGCACCCTATAGTGCTCATCCTAAGACAATACATTTAATTAAAGGTGCAAAAATTATTTGGTTTTCAAAATTTTTAATTTTCTCCAATAATAAGAAAACAGTGTCAAACAAGAAACAAGAAAAATATTTTTTTACTTTTCAGCCCGACAAATATGTACCTCTTTCCAAAGTATTTCCATTCATAATGAAAAATCAGGGATCACATAATTCTTAATGAACCTTTTAAAAATGGGTTGATTTGATTTTTTTTAATAATTTTTAAAACATTTTTATGCTTTATTGGATATTTTTAATTAGTTGGAAATGATAGTCACACGACGTAAACGGCCAGACAAACACTAAAAATAAACAAAGGAAACTATTTTTTTATTTTTAATTCTTTATATTTTTTATATTTTCTGGAAAAACGAGATTTGAAAGTAGGTATCACGCGACGCGAGCGATTGGACAGACGCTAGAAAGTGTCTCTTCTCCTTTATCAATCTCTCTCGTTCTCTACATTACAACTACATTTTCCCCATTTTCTTTTCCTTTTTTTATACCTCCTTCTATAAATTTTTTGTGTTTGTTTTTCCAAAAGAGATCAAAAGGAGGTAAGTCTATATGAGTGGGGATGGGAAAGGATGAAAGAAAGGTAGAGAATATTTTTTTTAATTCCTTTCATATGACAAACGATGTACATACATTGCAATGTTAAATGTAATCTTAGCCTTAATTATAATGAACAATATAAAGAAGGAATTTTTCGTGATTGTAGGAAATTATAGGAATCAAACCACAACAAATTATTAATATTGATTTTAATCATTAGAAGAGACATTGCTTCTAATTATAAGAATGATATCACCATTTTCTCTATCAAGAAAAGAGGGTAAAAAAACAAAGAGTGAAGGTGAAATATGTTGTGTTGTTGGGCTCATGAGAAGGGTGTGATAATTACAATCAAATTGGGCTTGGTTCAATGTTGGTCGAGAGAAACTTGCCCTTTTGAGGTTTCTACACTTTGACCAAACGACAACAAAGAATTAAAATTCAACAACTTAAACGAAGACTTACCAAAGAAAATGAAATTTAATCTTCTAATCTACTTTTAGTTTTATGATTTTTTTTAAATTTTCTTATTCTTTATTTTCTGAAGAAAACCAAAAATTTTATCTAAACAAAAGTTATTATTAAAAAGTCTTAAATACCTCTTTGGTCCTCATTTTCACATAGTTTGTTGCGGTTGGTCCTCAATTTTTTGGAATGTTTAAAATGGTCCTTATTTTTGCAATTTGTGTTTAATTTGGTCTTTTTACGTAACGTTGTTTAAATGAATAACGGAGCACTGTATAGATGACACTGTTTGCATTATGTCTACCATTTTTTAATTACGTGGACTGTTTGTGAACAATGAGGTGAACAAATGAGTTTTATAATTAGGGATTTGGGGAAAACCCTATAATTAGGGATTTTGGGAGCAGAAGAGGAATAAATTCTCTTCATGGTTGTTGCCTTTGCATGCTGATGACAACTTGAATGTTTGATCAAGTGATGGTGCTAGCTCCTCAGAAAATGTAGAGGATGTATTTGACTGTAGGAAAGATGAAGACAGTGATCAATATGGAAGGAAAATTTTTGACCATGTATTTGGGTATAACATTGAATTGACCTTGTCTAATGAAGAGACATGGAAAATTTCGTAATAGACCAAAAATGTTCTCTATTATGTCCATGTCAATCTGTAAGATTGTTAGCAGTTTTAGGGACTTTGGAATACCAAATGGAAAAGATGAAGTTGTTGGAGTTTGGCATGAGAGAGAAGCCTACAGTGAAGTTTTTTGTTGGGAGAGAGAAAGGTTCTGTTCTGAGATGGTTGCCATGGAGAGTTTGAGATGTTGAAGGATGAGAAATTGTTGTTGGGAGAAAGAGGGTTGAAGATTGAAGAGGAAGAAGAAGAAGGTGAGGAAGAAGAAGGAAGGGGGGAGAGACATGGTTTCAATCCCAAATCCCTAATTACAGGGTTTCCCAAATCCCTAATTCCTAATTTTAAAACTAATTTCTCCACCTCATTGTACACGTAATAAACAAAATGAAAGACGCAATACAAACAGTGTCACATTTACAGTGTTTCGTTACTCATCTAAACGACGTGATATAGAAGGACCAAATTAAACACAAATTGTAAAAATAGGATCATTTTAAACATTTGAAAAAAATTAAGAACAACGGAAACAAATATTACAAAAATAGAAACCAAATAAATATTTAAGCCTATTAAAAAATATATTATTAGCGCAAATTTTACAAAAGACGTGTTTTTACTCTAAGAAACAAAAATCTAATTAATTCTAGAAAACTAAAAGCTATTCCATAACCCAAAAAATTATTTTATCTAACAAAAATATGCTAAAATGGGACTTAACAATCACAATGTACAATAATGAAAGAAGTCAAGTATATATAGGCCCTGTATTCATAAGTTGTCGATTTTTGCTAGCAATTGCAATAACTGTAGAAACTTGTTTCATGCGTAACATTTGATATACAAGTCTTTTTAAGTGGTATCAATTTCAGTAGCATCACTGCATCACCTCAGCAACCGAACACTAAGTGTGTGCTTCATTTTTCATTTCACATCAGATAGATCCAAAAATTTTGGTGTATATGAAATCATTAAAATCATGTCCATAGGTTGTTTGGTTCGTTTTTCAAAATCAATTTGTAATTAAAAAATTCACGTCCGAAAAAATGTTACTAATTATAATTTCTCTATTAACCACAATCAATTAATTCAAGTCAATTAAAATTGATTTAGCAATGCGTATCAAACATGCTCTAACACCAACAACCGATCCTGGTGTCAAACACAGGAGAAAATTGATTCTTTTGAATAAAGGAAAATAATTCTCATCTATGTTTAAACCACGTATCCTTCCTCTGCCTACCATGCCAAATTCTTCACATTCTTTAGAGCAATTCTGTAATTTTAAGAAGTTGTCTTTCTCACCTTTTCTCACACCCACACAGGTCCATTCAAAGCTATATCTCTGCATACAAATACAGGCTTAAGGTTCTTTCACTGTATTTTTAAATATTATATATATTTCTGTATTTTTCTCTTAAAACAATTTGTAATGCATACTAAAATGAAAATAAGGGTATAATTAACAGAATATTTTATTTTATAATTTTCAAAATAAAATATAAGAAAAAATGAATTTTCCTTAAGAAGTTGACTATTATACAAGAACAAAAATCCCTCCACTTTCAATCAGCCCAGTAATTAACTCCCAACTACCATGATACAGAGATATGAGAGAATTTGTTTAAAAGTGAAAAACAAATGTTTTTCTTTTTGTTGTAAAAAAACAAAAGATACGCAGGTCAACAAAAGCAACTAGCCATTTCGTTTCCACGGAGATGTTCCAGAATGTTGCAAAACACACCCCAGAAAATAAAAAGACACAAAAATATGGTCAAAATTAAGTGGAGAATCTGCAGCACAACACTTCATCATTCTTCAGCTTGACCTTGGAATCCCATTAAGATTGATTAAATAAGTGTAACGTTCAACTGTCAGATATGTCTGTGATGAGATAAAATAAAATAAATGCCTGAAATGCTAAATAAATTATTGAACCGCTGAGGTGTGGTCTAAATATAAGTACAAAATCAAAGGATTTTAATTTGTAAACAAAAAGACATGAATTATAAAAACAAAATACCTGGGAACCTAAAGGTGTGAATGAAAACTATACACATACCCACCAACCAACACCCACCACCACCATATCAAAACTATGATCATATTCAAGAATTATATTCCCTCTTCTCTATACACCAGAAAAAAAGAAAAAACAGACAAAAAAATCAACCCAGGAATTTAACTAAATGAAAGGATGGAATGGATAATGGAACAACCCTCTTAAAATGATGATGAAGCTGCTTCTGTGTGGCTTCCTCTGGTGTGACGGTGTCGTTTTCCATGGTGCCGACCGCTTCCAAAAGTCACCGGATCAAACTTTCTTAGCCTCTCAGCTTCTTGCGAATTGATGACACACTCTGAAGGAGGTGCTTTGTATCTCACTCTGTCGTAGCAGTAGGAGTATGTCATGTGCTTCTTTCTGAAATTCTCCATTTTCATTCTTTGCGCTGGGGTAACACCAGAACCTGTGTTTTTTTCATCATTCTCACACTTTCCCACCTGCTCAATCGGATCCACTGCACACCCATGCAGAACAAGGTCAGAGAATTCGGCAACATAGGGTGCATACTTGTAGTTAACCCTGTATTTTCCTCCATTCGTAGCCCAATCAGATGCATCCCATATTGTTGCATACAGTGTCATTGCCTTAGATGGGAAATCTCCTCCCATAGATTCTGTTCGCGTCACTTCTCTGATAGGAACATTGTCCACATAAAATCTGTACAATAACATAGTTGAATGAGAAAAACATAGAGGAAATGTTTTTTATTCATTCTCAGTAACCAAACCAAGTAACCACAAACCATTTACCCCTTATATTGCACACACACATTAAGGTAAAAGGAAAAAGAAAACTAGAGGAAATGTTTTGATGAAACTTAACCAGACCAACAGCGAAATCTATCAAACAGCAAAGTCCATCAAATTTCTACTCACAAACAAGAGATCATCAAACTACAGTGTGAGGGGGTGTGGTGAGAAATAAGAATGATGATAAAAGTTAGCATAACAAAGAAATTGTAGACATAATGCAAGATATGACCAAATATGGAGACTCACATGATCTGAGAATCAGTCCAGGAAATACTGTACTGATGGAAATCATCTGTGGGATCAAACCAGAGACCATATCTTTCCTCCCTGCCAATATTGGTACTACCATTGCCATAAACGTTTGTCTGAATCCTCCAGTTTTTGCCTCTAATGTTCCCCAAGAACTCGAAGTCGATTTCATCATGGTTATTCTGATACATGTCACCGTTTGACATCTGCAAACACATAACACTACAAGTTAAAATCAAAACCAGAATGACGTTTCAGGTTCAAACAAACAAAATTGCACTTTTGCCATGGAAGAAGTCCTAGATTTTATCCTGAAAAAATCCTAAATTTCATTCTCCACTGTGCAGGATGAAATTGAAAATATACCAACTTTTTATTTTAACACAAAAAACCTACTGGTATTCTTCAAATTCAGAACTTTACTAATAAATTCCTGAGATCGGTTTGGCTTATATTTAAAAAAAAATAACGATAAAGAAAGTTTGGATTTAAACAAAACGATATTATAAAGACTTGGTGATTGAGGTGAAGGAGAAATTTTATAAAAGGGAAAGCTGGTGATGAAGATGGATAGCTGAGTTTTTAAAATAGGATTCAAATTTATTCATATAAGAAAAAGGTATCACTTTCAGTAATCATAATATTGAGGCCAAATACTCACATAGAAGGCAACCACAACTCCAGCAGTGTAATCAGCAGGCAACTTAATAGAAGCGCTAAAGTACCCATGAAGGTAAAGATCATGCGACACAAATCCTGAACCTGCAAACACACCCCAGAAATGGAAAAATAAAAAAGGTGAAGACTTTAACCACAGAAATCACAATCTCAACAACCCCACAGAGATTGACAAAGGTGGCAAAGAGAAAAAAGAAAAAAAAAGAAAAAAAGAAAAAAAGAAAAAAGAAAAACCTGTTCTCTCATCCAGTGAAAGATGAACCGATTCCCCATCCCTGTGGATGACCAGGTTACTATCCCCAAACAAGGGCGAGTAACCCTCATCAAAGGGTATGATGGGGAAGTTTCTGGACGAGGCAGAAACGAAGGCAAAAAGAATAGAATAAGAAAAGACTACTAGTAACCCCTCCATGATTGTGTTTCCTGGGAACTTTATTTTGAGATATATAAGGTGTGGTGCAAAGAAGGGTGAGGAAGAAGAAGAAGAGGGAAGAAGAATGAGAGAAAGAGAGAGGTTTGGAATAATCTCTACAGCTAGAAGCGATAGAGAGAGCCAAAAGAGGCTGATTAGAGAGAAAGACAGAGCCAAGGGAAAGCTTATTTGTATTCGTGAGACTGTGTTGAGCTGTGTCCGAATGTAGACAAATTTTATTCATTTTTTATTTAATTAAACTTTGTTTTTTCTTTAAGAAACGTACTGGTATTTAATTGGAGAATATTAAATGAATGTGGAAAATGAGAAATACGTTACAATTGTACAACAATCTCTCACCTGTGTGATTTATTAAAGGTAGTAGATTATTAGTATAATAATATTCTTTTCTCTCTCTCTTGCATTGTTGTTGTGTAATTTTGTGCTTTGTTTTGGATGAATACAAAGACTTGTTGACAAAGGTTTCAACACGCGGCTCTGTTTCTAATGTTAACATATCTTGCAAAACCGAAAATGAATCTGTACAGGGAAACTTGTCTTCTGCACCTTTTTTATGTTTCACTTTGCTTAAATTAATTAAACCTCACCTAAAAATACTATTAAGTTTGTGGTTAATTTTTGTTTGAAAATTTTTATGTTTATATTACTTCACACTTTTACTTTTAGAAAATTAACATTTATATGTTATATTTTAGTGTGTTTGTTGTATTATTCCAGAGGTGAAGAAGACCTCTACACAAGATCATTGTGTGTCTTTCTTCTATGACTGAGAAGTGGTATTTTTTTTAGTAGTACATGTATATTTTTTTTCTTATTATTTTGGACCAGTGGACACAAGTGTCCATGCAAAGATACTGTGTTGCCCACTTAAGTTAGAGAATAAATAAAGTGCATTTAATAATGAATAGTATATTACTTTCATCCATTTATACTAGTTGTATTAGGTTTTTATTTGTATGGTTTAGTTGATAAACTGGTGTCAATTATAATTTATATTTGTTGTTTATCATTATGATCATTGTCTTAATTGTTCATCAACATGTCTTGAGATGTTAGGGTATTGATAAGACACCATGAATGTGTCCTAGGTAATTAGATATATATCTATGTGGATGTTGGATTAATTTTAACATTTCATATAAAGAAATATATTAAAAAATCAAATTTATTTTTTATTATCAAACTATTTTTAAAAATTGAGCTTGCTTTTGAATTAAATTATAAAGTATTTAGTTATTATCATTAATAAAACTGCATGTTAAGTGTTTTTTATATGACAAAGAGAGTTACACATTAAACTATTATATAAAGATATTTAATTTAAGTTAGTACAGGTTTTTCAATTCACTTAACTCTTTATTAATATTGATTGGACCAATTTTGACATTTAATATAAAGAAAGATATTGAAAAAATAAAATATATTTTTCTTCTCAAACTATTTTAAAAAATTTATTTTATTTTTAAATTAAATTATAAAATATTTAATTCTTACCGTTTATGAAATTATATGTGAAATGTTTTTCATATATGACAATCAGAGTTACACATTAAATTATAATATAAAGATATTTATTTTGTTATGTTAGTAACTTTTTTAATTCACTTAATTATTTATTATAATGATTTGACCAATTTTGACATTTAATATAAAGAAAGATATTAAAATATAAAATCTATTTTTTATTCTCAGACTATTTTAAAAATTTGTGTTTTGTTTTTGAATTAAATTGTAAAGTAATACGCGGATCAAGATTTTTGCATATGTTGTTTTTTGTTTGTTTACTTAACCTAAATTATGTCTCTTGGATCAATAGACTTAAAAAATTGATTGTTTTTTTTTTTAACAAAAGCAGCACATAGTTTTTGTGTTAATAATGATTTTTACATATCATTTGTTAGAGACTATGTTTCACAGTGATCATGTGAAGTGTTTTCCCATTGTTTTGAACAGTATAGACAAAATCTTTATAATTTGGTTTTAGGTCAAATTATATATATATATATATATATATATATATATATATATATATATATATATGAGGAAGTACATAACCATTTAATTTAGTCATAATATATTATAGAAAACAAATTTTTATAGTAAAAAATAGCATAATAATGGAAAAATGTAAATATCAATTAGTTATGAATTTATTAGAATTTTGAAACGTCAAAAATAATTAGATAATTAAAGTATTTTATTTATTTATTTGTAAAAATTGTGAATGAAATATACATCAAATCAAAAACAATGAATATAGAGAATGTTGAATTGAGAAGAAATATCAAATCGCGTTATATATATATATATATATATTACATAGGACGTGTATTATTGAAAAAGGAAGCAAGTCTTTTATTGAGAAAAAAAAAACTTTGTATAGTGAGTTTTGAGTTTAAATGTCAATAGTATATCCTTTTGGAGTATAAATATTTTTATTTCATTCTTCTTTTCGCATGTATCATTTTGAAAAATGTTTGGATTTAGACAAATGATTTCCCCATTCACATGCAAAAATTCTATAGTGTACACAATTATGTATCTATTGAAAAACAAAACCATGTAATTTCAATATCTTCAAAATTTAATTAATTCAAAAATCATATGCTTAAAACATCTTAAAGATTTAATCATCAAATCAAAACTCAAAAGTTTATTTATGAAAACCAGTTGAATATACCCTTGGAGAATGTGACTTGATGCTTTGAAAAAACTTAAAAAAAAAGAAAAGGAAAAGGCTGAAATTTAAAAAGTGGCAAAAACTATGATAGTAAAAATACAAAAGTACTAAAAAGGAAGAAACTAAGTAGAGGACAGCAGAGACATACGAATGATTATGGGAAAAATAATAATATTCTTTTTAAGCTTTTTTTACTAAAAAAGGAGAACCACTTTATACTTTTCATTTTCCACTTCTATAATAATATAATTAAGAAAAGTACATTCATGAGGTTAGACTAGGAATTTGGATGAAGCAATGCATTAAGATTTACAGGCTGGCTTGTTTTCATTTTTTATTTTAATTAAATAATAATATTTAACTAAATTTGATTTTTTTTATTATGTCGCGTCTATCAAAATTCACATATATGAGAAATTGAGGTAAAAGATAATTTAAATGTACATATTTCTATTAATTCTTTGAGAAAATAAATAATAATTGATATAATTAATTTTAATAATGTCATTTATTGAAACTTAAATTGAAAAAAAAAATCGTATTTAAATATGAAACTGAAATTAAATTAAATTAAATGAATATGTTGTATAATTTCTATTATATAAAACTATTAATTTTATAATAGTCACTAAACAATATTATTAACGGTTTTGCAATAAAAAAATATCATGAATGATTATTGTATTTATAAGTTTAAATTTGTCATATTTACATATACAATATATATATATATATATAATTAGAAACTATAATACAAATTTATCATAAACTTTAATAAATATTAATATTATACAAGATATAATTAAATAATAAATCAATCTTTAAAAAGTTTATTTATATATGTTTATTCAGAACTAATAAATTTAAAATATGGTATTATATTTAAACATAGCGAGAGATTTGCTTTAATTTAATTTGATTTTAACTATCAAATAAAAATAGTTGGTTGAAAAAGTAAATTCAAAATATTAAAACCTTTACTTTTTAAAATAATTTGTAGGTATTTATTTTATGAATATCATTTTGAGAAAACCTAACAAAAAAAAATAGAATCGACCGAATAGTGGTGGTGGTGGGAGCGTGTGAGAGTTGAATTGAAAGTAAAAAGACATTAATGGGCATGGCAAATGCGTGAATAAGGATTGAAGAAGGGTTTTAAAAAGAAGAATAAGAATTGCGTGGGCCAGAGTTCAAAATTCGGCGCTTATTTTGACACTCCCATCCAATCAAAAGCGTCATTCAGCGAAGAATTGAAGAATAACAATAATTTTAAGTTTTAATATAATAGTAGTAAAATGATTGTGAATTGAATAAAAGTTGAATTAGTTGGAGCTTGTGGTGATTAAGCCTTCACGGAATTCATAGTTGTAAAGATATTTAGAAATTTGTATAAAAAGAAAAAAAGAAGAGGTTAATGATGTGGAAGTTGGTTGAAGGTGCATGACAGCAGAGAGGAGAGATGGTGTGAAATAGCCGTTACATTGAGTGGAGCCCACTCTATTTCAGTTCCCACAATCCAAGCTTCTTTCCCGTCACTCACGGACTCTTTCTTCTTAACGTGCCTCCTCGCAAACCGCACCCGTCACACCTCATGCAAATATATTTTATTATTTCTATTTTTTCTTTTATTATAACTCTCTATTTTTCTGCTGTGCCTGCGCATTTTAGAGCAAGGAAACACAGACTCTCTAACGTGCACGGGAAACCAACCACGCTTGGGTGGATCCCAAGGTGAATGGTATTGGATGGATGCCAAGCACGTGACTTTCCACGCAAATCTCACCTCTCTACTTTTTTTAACCTTAATCATCTCATTTTATACTGAATTTATATAAATGGAAAAGGTTTAAATTTTATTATTATGGATAAATTGTGTTAATCGGACACCACCCATAACACAATTTTAGTTTTAAGTGATGTTGTATTAGTTGTACATCATTTTAATTTTAAGAAATCTTGTGAATCTAAAGCAAGTTTGTTAGTAATACTTTTTTTTAAAATAAAATGAAATTATTTGAGAGACACACAATTTTGGTGTAATATGAACGAGTATATATGACTTCGATTCATTCAAATTAAACTGAATTTGTATTAATCTTACAAACTACAATTAGTCGAGATTAAAGGTTCTTTTAATGAATTAGAAAAATACATTACCAATTACTACAAGAAAGTTACGTATTAGTGAGGGAATAATTATTGGATAAGGATTAGCGAGGAAATAACGAAGATATTATGTCGTAGCTAAAATATAGGTAGCTAAGTAGTTAGAGAACCAATTTGTTGCTAATTCCTAACAAACTAGTTGTAGTTAATCCCTAGCAATCTGATTGTAACTAATCCATAGTTAATCCCTAGCAAACAGGTTGTAACTAATCCCTAGCAAACAGGTTGTAGCTAATCCCTAACAAACTGGTTGTAGTTAATCCTGAGCTAATCCCTCTCCAATTGAATAATTTATCTCTAGCTAATCCCTAACAAAATCGTAGCAAATTGCATCAGTCCAAACTATTCCATGCTTTTTTACTTGTACCTTATGAAATGCATTTTAACATAAATATAACATAAAGTAATAAATCTTGCCAAACATTTTATATGAAACATATCAAATGTTATCACATTCAAAATAATAAAGTAATGAACATAATGAAAGTAGTCTTCACAATTGTCAACATACATCATTAAGTTTTAAAACAAAACAAAACATCATCATCTTCTTATTTTGTTTTCGCCATGTTTCTTGACAGACGGTGGTGATGATATCTTTAATGTAGGAAATATTTGCGTCTTGAAAACTCCATATGTGTTTGCATTTGTGTATGCATTTGTCGTTGTAAAAGTTTTTGCATTTCTACTTGTGCTTGCATTTGTGCTTGTATTTGTGCTTGAAATTTTGCATGCATATCTGCTTGTGCTTTCAACTGAGCTTACACCTGTTGTGCATGTGCCTCTATTTGTGCTTGTAACTCTATCTGTAGTTGCTTTTGAGACTCAGTTTGTAAATCTAACTGTGTTTGCATCTGTTGTTGCATTTGAGACATTTGTGTAGCTATTGCAGTGATTTCTTCTATTGGAGATGCATGATTTGGATTTGTGGAAGGACCTACAACTGATGAAGATGAATCATTCACACTGATGATGGCAAGTTCCAAGCTACGACCGTGAATTCTACCTTTCTTATTTTCACCTCCCATTTTCATTCATACTTTAGAATCAACTTTAGGATGCATTGATACATCTTCTCCATATTTTTTTACCATAGCACTTTCATATGATTCATGTATGTAGTAAATCAATCATTTTGTAATATAAGATTAAATAAGTAAATAAATTATGTTATTACATCTATACTTACAATGAAATTTTTTGCTTTATTAAAGACATATTGACCGTCTTTTCTTTTATGAACTTTGTTGTATAGTTCACTATAAGAAACAAACCCATTACGCTCCGCCTCCTGTAAAATAATATGTAATTCTACAAAATTAATATTATAAAAATCCAAATGTATTTATGTATATGATTGATGCACTAATGATATCCACCAAATCTGTACAATATATAAGTATTATTAGAAAGTTATATATATATTCCTAAAAATGAGAAAATGAATACCATATTTTTCAAGTGTTGTCCAAAGTTTATTGACCCTTTAGTGTGCACCACAGCCTCTGGCTTGGCAACCCTATTGTTTTTACCAGCAATAGATTTCTTTTTCCAGTCTTGTGTCATCCATATGTCAATTAAAACGTTCCACATCTCAGTCCTTATTCCTCTTGGCCCAAAACCTTTTAAGTCTTCTATATTATTTGAGTTTGCTCTTTCTCTTGCCTTAGCTACAAATATGACAAGTCTCCTATCAACTTCGTTATGAGAATATACACTTGAGGATCTTGAATAGGTAGGTCATTAGATGTTGGATCGACATTTGATTGACCATCATCAAACACTGGAGTAATGGGTGGTGATTGATTACCATCAATTGAAGTAGCACATAAAAAAACATATTGAAACAAAGAAATTGATGTATATTATATTATATTACAATAAATTAAGGTCTAAAAATTAAAAAGTTATTCAACTATTATACTCGATGATTGCAAAATAGGTTCTAGTTCTGGAGGGCCAATAGGACATTGAATAGGTTGAAGTTGATTTAAAGTGCGACTACCTTGGCCTCTACCTTTTCCTCGAATAACCATTGCAGTTCCTACCATAGAAATATAATTATGATATAATAATCATAGCGTTTCATTGATAAATTCCATATCATCAATGTCCAGTGACCTAAGTTTAATGCAAAGTTTCATTGATTTAGATAAATAAATCAAATTCCTAAATGTTTTACTTGAGAGCAAAGGTGTTATACTTTATGTACGAAATGCAAATTTTCTCAGTTTCTATGTGTAAAGTAGTTTTAGTCCCACAATATTAAGACAAAAGCTAAAACTTTTGAAATGCAAATTTATATATATATATATATATATATATATATATATATATTAAAATATACATTTATCTTATGTATAATGCATCACCTAAACTATTAGTTAAATAAATTTTCTGAACTAAAGAAATTACTCTGGTTAGAGTAAATGCTTCAACAAAGTTGGTGGATGGATATTTCAACAACTCTTTTGAAGGACCACTATCTGATTCACTCTTGCTTCTTAGAAACCTTAAAATCATAAACTTTTCCAATAACAAGTTCAGTAGTAGTTCTTCCCAACTGAGTTCCTGAGTTCCTGAGAGTCCTGAGTTCTTCCCAACTGATACAAATATAATACACCAACTTCATTTGAACTTATTAATGATAATTGAATGCTTCATTCAAGATGCTCAACAGTCAAAATAGGTCAGGAATCTATATTGTTCATGCATCACGAATCTATCCTTTTCATGCATCAGGAAGCTGCACTGTGCTTCTCTTCATTTGAATTCCACAACTCCTTGAAAGCCAGCAACATGGTTAATTTATTTGAAATAAAATAATAAGGGTAATTTTGTAAAATGACATCGATCACTCTCTAATCTCTGCACCTCAGAGGGATGAGAGCAAACCATTGATCCGTCAAATCATTATTGTGCATCGCTTCATATATTTGAAAAAGAACACGGTAAGAACACGGTAATTAACCCATAAGAACACGGTCTAAATCCACTCAAATCAATTCACTCCTTCTCTTTTTCCTCAAATCATTTCTCCTTACAAAATATACCCGTAATATATATATATATATATATATATATATATATATATATATATTTTTTAAAATTATCAAAATAAAATAAATATAATTTCATAATTATAATTTTTTTATATCACATCAAAGGACACGGTTGCTGAATTATAATTACATTGTAAGGTTAATTGTTACGGAAATTGAAGACACATTGATGTTGTTGACTTATTAATAGTGGTATGTACCTCCCTGAAATATTCTGTGCAGTCTCTCATTGATGACACATTTGGACCGTTAGAAAAAGAAAACAAAAGTAAAAGTAAAAGAAGACAAATTTAGTAATGGTATTATCTTTTCATAAAAGAAATTATAATATTTTAGAAGCAATTTTATTTGACTTTAAAAAAAATTATTAGAATAAATTTCATTAATTTCTTTGTATTTTCTGAAATTATACGACACTTTTGTTTTTCTAATATTTACTGTAATTTCTTTGTGAGTACATGATGTAATGATTGAGAGGCTACTTAATATATAAAAAGCATATTAACATATAAACATTGTTAACATAAAATTATAAAAATAAATATTGGAAAAAGATTGATGAATTCTTAAGATATTAATGTAATTCATTCATAAAATACTACAAACGACAATGTTTTAAATATTTAATATAACTATAAAATAGTTTTTATAAAACTCTGGGGTCTACAATATCTAATTCTAGTGTCGTTTAAAATAGTTTTTATCTTAAAAATAAATCATTACTTTAAATTTAAGTTATCGAAACTAAATACGTGTTATTGTAATTATAAAGAGAAAATAATTTTGGAAAAGTAGGTTAAGGACATGCTCACATGAGTGGATAAGTTTGACGGATATGGAATATAGGAGTTTGAGTGGATATGAGAGAAAATAATATATATTTTTTAAGGTATTTAAAAGTAATTGTGAGTAAAATTGGAAAAAAAGTTTATGAGAATTTGTAACTGATTTAATTAATATGATAAATTAAAAAAATTGTTTCAATAGACGTAAAAGATAGATTGTCATATTGTCTTTTATCTAATAAGTAATATAAATTAGTATTTTAATGAATTACAATTATTTTATTTTTTACTACTAAAATTGAGAGAAATAAATTATAAAAATTAATAAAATAATATATTTTTTCATAATACATTGTAATATGGGATCATATTTTCTACATACAAGGTATTTAATCCATCTCTCTAACTTCAACTAGATCCATTCCAACTAATATGGGATCGATCTTCTACCAAGTAGAATGTTGGAGTCTTCAACAACCATGGATTGATCCTCTACATGTATGTGAATAAAGCACCATTTGGAATAAAATGTCTTTCTTCCACTAATCCTCTTAAATATGTTTGTATTATACTTGAATGTGACATTAATTGTCCTGTGGCGGAAGGGAAAGATTGTTGCGGATTGCAAATTATCCCGTGGCGGAAGTTAAGTGGGACAAGTCATAATCCAAATAGGATTCTTAGTAGGAGAGGAGAGATTGTTGCATCTAGCATCAATTATTCCGTGATGGAAACCAAGTGAGCCGAGCCATAATCGAATCGTGGTGCTTAAATTTTTACACTCTTAAATAAAAAGAATTGCATCCCCACTAAAACCTATTACTTCTATCCTGATAATAAACACTCGATCCAATATATACAAGATTGCAAAAATAATATGTCCCGTTAATCATAGTTTTCACTCACCCTTCATTAATATAAACGAATGTAAAAATCAGCTTGTAATTCATCTTATGTTTCCTTTGAAACAAAAAATGAATCCAAGCGAAGAGAGCGTAAAGGAAGAGTGACGGAGGAGATTAGTTGAGAGGAAGTTGCAGGAGCGTTTTTTAAGGACACGTGAGGAAGAGGGTAATAATATAATAGCAATGATGTGAAGGGGTTATATTTGTGATTGTAGCAGATAGTGTATGTAGAAGAAGCAGAACAAAAAGTCCCAAACAGACAAAAAACAAGAAAGGATCTTAAGGGCATGTTTGGCTGAGGGCCCAACACTGTCTTGTCAACACGTGTCACACCACTTCATGCATATCCGCCACGTCATCTCACACTCTAAGCTCACTCTCCTTCTTTCCTCTCGCATATCGCGGCATCCACGGACCCATCTTATTCTTTTTCCAGGTATTATTGCTTTTCTATTTACTCAATCTATTATAATAATAATAATTATTATTTCTATTATTATTATTATTATTACTATTATTATTCCCATCCACACACGTAAATAATACATAAAAACCAAGAAGTTTATCCATTTCATTTGTGGCTACAGCTCACACCCCCCACACCGGAATTTAAAATCAAATCTTGTAATTATATGGACCCAAAATTTAATATTTTTTTAATAGCTGACTTACGTTTCTCAAACTATATATTTATCACACATTTCACTCATTTCTTACTTTCTTCCTTCTTTTCGGATTTTATATTAGCTACAAAGTACCCAACATTCCTTACTATTCACTTTTTTATACTTTTATAGAAGCCAAATCAAGTAATTACTATTGTACAGTATGCTTCAAAAATACTTTTTCATACTACTTTTTTTAGTTATTTCTAGAAATGTCAATACTATTAATCTAACGAATATGTTCAAGATATGTTAATTAAAGTGTTTAAACTTTTCTTATCGCTTCCATCAATCACATACAAATCTAAATACACCAACAACTATCCATCTTTATATATATAAAATAAAACCTTTTAAATCCACTCAGAAAGTAGAAGAAAAATAATTAAGACCTCGATAAATAGCAAATGATATACTAACCCAACTTAAGAACTGATCAATCAACAATAATTTCTAACCTTCATTTATAAAACAATTTCAAAGCAAGTCATCTCTTGAATTTGGAACGATCTATATGAGTTCAAAGAAGTATTTGGAACTAAAAGCTTTTCCTAAGATGAATGAGGAAGCTCTTGTCCATGGCTATGAAACACATGGAACAAAGGTAAAATTGAAAAATAAAAAATAAAAATGGGTAAAGAAAGAAGAATGGAGAAATCACCATCTTACTTGAACCAAGGATAACTATAATATTATTGAATCAACATCTAAAGAATTTATGCAAGATAAGAACCTAACAAAGAGTATGATTCTCAAGACATAAACTCTCATAAAACTTTAATTTCATTCAAATTCAATTGTGTTCTATACATTACAAAAACCCTATAGACTTAGAAAGCATGCTTAAGAAGTTTCTAATATATGAGTAAAAGAAACAAAGTGAACTAATTGAGATAAGCCTTTAATGATTGAAAATGAAGCTTATAATGGAGAAGAAAAGTTGCAACTTCTTCATTAATAAAATAGTTAATGTCATGCACTAGTATTTAAAATTAGTTTTTATATCTTTTTACTCTATTTATAAAAAAAAAACTAGATAATATTTTTTTTATAAAATATTCTCAATATATTTAACACAAAATTTATCTGTGTTTAGAAAAGATGTTGTGTTTCTAATCTTTTGTCTAAATTCTCAATTGTTTTCATTTAATGTCTTCTAGGCCCTTTGCATTTTATTTTCTCTTTTTATCATATTTACGATAAGGACATTTTAGGTCACTCTCCTCCTTTCTGACCTTCAAAATCTATTTGGAAAATTTCTTTTTCTTTTCGGCCTTATCAATTATAAAACTTAAGTAAATATCTATTTTTTGGTATTGGTATAAATGTTGAAAGATATAAATTAATATTATCTTTCCCTTGATTTAAACACTAATTTGGTTGGGTAAATTAAAAGCATAAGAAGTACATGTTTATAACATCGTCTATTGTAAGGAAACATGCATGAATAAAATAAATGGTCCATGTGCATCTTAGATAACTGCGAATTATAAAAATATATTATTGCATCCTACTTTCCCAACAATCATATCTTGTATTCACATGATTAGATCTTATTATTTGTATCATGTAAAGCTTATTGCTTATTACGTTAATTTGTTTGTTTTGAATCCTTTTGATGCATATATTGCTGTTATTTATGTAACCGAACATGCTCCCCGATAGCTTTGTTGCCAAAGAAGCACTATAAAATATTGTCGTACAAATCATTGAATTATTTCTTAGGTCATGTTAAAAAAAAAAAAAAAAACTAGTTTTTGAAGCTGAAGAAGTGAATTGTAATTGAAAGCTAGCTGAGTGTTGAAAGTAATTAAGTTAATTTTAAGCATTTAATGAAATTATCGAAGTAACTAATAAGTGTATAAGACAATTACTAAAAGAGAAAAAGGTGATGATACATGGACACCCTTATTTGTATTCTACACCCGTAAAACATTAATAAAACTCTGTTTTTATTTTAAAATATAAAATAGTTAAAAATAATTAAATACAAAAAATAAAAGTATTAGCTTTAATTAGGTGTCAAATATGTCCATCTTTTTATAAACTTTTAGTAGTTCAAAGTTAATTATAATATTACAATAAACATATGTTATATAATAAGTTTGTCACATAGTAAGTTTTTATTTATTTTTTTAAAAATTTTTTTTACGACTTTGTCATCAATTTTGATGGAATTAGTTGTTTTTTTTAACTTAGTTAAACTCATACTAATATGTTTGGATATTTTGTTTTACGTTCTTAAATTTTGAGTATTTTTGTTGAGTTAGTCTTTGATTGAAATTGGAGGGAAGTGAATTAAGGATAAAACCGAAGTATCCTAAAGTCCATCTAACCCTATCTAGACTATTGCTTACTGCACGCCCTCAAATTTCAAGCTGCACCCCCATGAAATATATGAAATGTCAAAAGTGAGCTTATGGATATTTTAATCTAAACCTGCCTTCGTCTTCTTCTCCAACTCACCCACTGTCACATTTGCGATGCAGGATGCCATTCATGCACTCACCATGGAGGTTGCCACAACACTATTACAAACTAAATGAAAGGATAAGCTAGAGTTTACCTTAATTGCGTGCATACACTAAAAATGCATGATAAATTAACTTTTTTTTTTATTAAAGTATATTTACTAATTCCTTTTAATGCATCACCAGTATTAATTTAATAATAAAAATATTACTTTTTAATAGCTGCTTCGGGAAAATTCTTTACTTCGGTGAAAACTAGAAATACTTCCTTCTCAAAATTTTAGACTAATTTAATTTTTTATCTTTAAAAATGTGTGTATTTAGTCATTTTAATCAAATTTTATTAAATTTTTTTGACATTTTAAATGTATTTCATGATAATATTTGAGTTGTTTATATCGTTAAACTCATTTTCGTTTTTATGTTTATTTAAAAACGCGTTTAAAAAGTCAAATAAACCTAATAAAATTTGATTAAAATAATTAAATTCACCTATTTATTAAAAATAAGAGATTAAATTGATTTAAAATTAAAAAAAAACTAATTTTAAATTTCAGTAAAAATTAAAGAAAAAAAACATACTTAACCCAAAATTCTTTAACAATCCAGAAGCAAAAACATTCTGATATTAATACATGTCAGTTTGGAAGTTACAAAATTTAATTTCATTTACAGTGTGAAAAGCCTGAGTACTTCAAAAGTGAAAAAGTATCAGTCTACTGTATAGAATACAGGTCCAGAAAGTATTTCATTTTTTTTTTATTTTACTTTACTTTATTTTAGACGTGCCTCGGATCCCAAAATCAGCTCAGTAAAATAGAATTTGCATTCATTATATACAATAATCCCGCTACATCCATAAAGAATGTGGGATCTCCAAAATATTTTAGATGCCCTTTTCTTATATATATTTGAATGGGTTATGAAAAAAAAACAGTTTAAAAAAGAAATATAATTGTTTACTAAAAAGTTAATGTATGATAGAACTTATAATAAATAAATAACTAAAAATATAATTTATATTATAATATAATTAAAATTTTTAATAAATAAATAGTTTTGAACACATAATTCTGTTTTAGTTTTATTAAAAAAATTATATTGTAATACAAGACTTTTTTTCGGTTATTGACTATTTTGAAGATATATGTTTGGCTTTATTCTAAAAAATTTACATTTTCAATTGAATTTTTATTAACTTTTATTTATTTATTTAGTTTTTCATAATATTGAATTGAATATTTATCGTTTAATTATTTTTATTATTCACAAAATCTTGCATCTTTTAATAAAAAGACAAAAATAGGACCTAAAACTAAAACTTAATTAAACTGGTACCAATATATACCCTAAAGGTATCCAATGTTCTAAAAATTCATAGGTATGTAATACTAACTATCCAGATTTCATAACTTTTGTAGTGTGTAACAGAAGAATGTATGAATAAATAGAAGAAAAACAAAATTGTAGCATAAGAATATATACTTTAGAAGCCGCTAGAGTTGGCTTATGCCCAAAGTTTGTTCTTCATTCAAAATTCCAAAACCAAATGATCAAGCAATTCCCTCTTTTCTCAACTTTATGAAAAGGAAACTCTATAAGACTGAACCACAGCAGAACGACACGATGTGAGAACAACCAAAAAATTGTGTTATAAATTTACACCAACTTTCACTCACTCTCTCCTTCCATTATCTCCCAACATGAATTCATACGGTACCACAATTTTCGCACACTTATTTGGCCTTCTCGCTCTCATCCTCTTACTTGTTTGGTTGCTGCATTATCGTGAGGGCATTCAATATGATTCCGACGATCCATATCGCGTTTTCAATGTAACACTTTGTGTGTTTTTGTTCTTTCTTTAACCACAAAATTCACATTCTACTCTAAGTCTTCTTTTTTTTTTCTTTTTCCATCTTGCAGGTTCATCCTTTCATGATGTTCTTCGGGTTCATTTTCCTTGTTGGTCAAGGTATCTTTCTCCTGCACCATGCCCTAATTTACCATATTTCATTTACTTTCACTACTTAAGGAATCTGTGTTGTTCAATGATCGATTGAGTTGGTGTGAAATTTGAGCAGCAATGCTTGCATATCAAACGGTGCCAGGAACGCATGAAACGCAGAAGATCGTTCACTTGACACTGCATCTGATTGCTATAATTCTCGGGATTGTTGGTTTGTGCGCCGTTTTTAAGTTCCATGATATGATGAACCTGGTAGACGTATACAGCCTCCATTCATGGATTGGCATTGGCACCTTTTGTTTGTTTGGCTTGCAGGTATATATACACCCTCTGTCATATCATATTTGTTATTTAATCTCACATCGTTCGTTTAGTATCGTGAAATGGTTCTCAACTTTTTCTTAACCAAGAAGAAAATTGTTAGCAAAATTTGATAATTGTGATATGTGATGACTTTGTGGGTGAAGTGGCTTTTGGGGTTGGGGTTCATGCTTCAAGGATCTGCACAATCAAGGGCTGCGATGGCTCCATGGCACGTAGCAGGTGGCAGAGCACTGTTTTTCATGGCAATTTGTGCTGCACTAACAGGGTTGATGGATAAGTACACTTCTATGAAATTAATGGCACACCAGAGAGAATCTCATTTGATCAACTTCACTGGTCTAGCAATTCTCTTGTTTGGAGTTTTTGTCGATATGGCTGTGGGTTTGGCTCGTTTTCCCTGAATTGCTTTGTTTCATTCAGCATTTCTATTTTTGATTTTGTAATTCTGTTCTTCGATCTCTGCAAATGGCTTGTGTAATTTCTCTTGACGTGATTCTTGTGGAATATAATTTTACCGATTGAGGTGGTTTGGTTTCATGCTAAAATAGTATAGTGTTATGAATTGGTATAGCAGACAACATATTTCAAACAATGTTTTGTCTCAACATATTGGGTATACCTATGCGTTCTTAAAGAAGATGTCTGCAGTTAATCCATTTTCTTCTTAGTCACACTTTATATAATACAATGAAATAAGGACAAATATTTATTAAGTGATATTTGAAGTAAGTTTTAATCAATAATAAAATAATAAATACTCTATTGAAATCAGTGTGTCTCTGATGACATCTCATACATACTCTAATAAATACTCTATTGACAAAAAAAATTAATTATTTATTATCACAAAAAATATTATTAAAAAACTATTGACCAATACAGGGACCAAACTAAACCATACATACAAAATACAAAAAATTCCTTCAACATAAACTAAAAACATATGTAGTTTATACCATTATGAAAAGAGCAGTGATACACGTACAACTTCATTTTATTTATAACTATACTAATTTGTTTTTTACTTTCTATCTTTCTCTTCTTATCACATCATATAACCTATAAACCTATCATTTTTACTCTCTCTCTCTCTCTCTCGGTGTATGTATATTAAGTATTGATGCACCTTTTGGTGTTCATGAATCAATTATAATAAATTTTAGGCTTAAATAGCAGTATGTTATTAGTTTTCGTTTGATTTTTTCAATGTGATTCAATTTGGTCTTAATATTGGTAAATTTTTTTCAATTTGATCCTTTTCGCTAACACAGTTAAAATAGTTAACGGATGTGAAGAGTAACTGTCACGTGTCATTTTATGATTTTTTTGATTTTTCTTAATTTTTTAAAATTTTTTTTAATTTAAAAAAAAATGTACACGTGTCAAGCCTATATCATGCCACATGTCATTTTTATGATTTTTTATTTTTTTTTAATTTTTAAATTTTTTTAATTAAAAAAATCCATGTGTCAAGCTAATATCATGTCACGTGTCAGAATTAGATTTTTATATTCAATTTGGTCCCAAATACTCGTTATTTGTTTTCAATTTGGTCCTAATTTTTTTTAATTTAATATTTTTGTTCCTCTCCAAAAGACAAAATATAAGTTGTATATAAATGTTATATGGATATTCTTATTAAAATACATATTTTTATTAAATATTTTTAATTTAAAATTAGAGTTATTTTAAAATTAAATATTTTTAACCTCTTAAAATTTTAAATTAATGGTGTTATTGCTTTTTTTCGTTTTAATTTTAAACTAACTCTAATTCTAAATTAAAAATATTTAACAAAAATATGCATTTTAATATATACAAATTAAATTTTGTCTCAATTTGGAGAGGAACAAAAATGTTAAATTTAAAAAAAAAATAGGACCAAATTGAAAACAATTAACAAATATTAAGACCAAATTGAATATAAAAAACTGACTCTGACACGTGGCATGATATTAGCTTGACACGTGGATTTTTTTAAATTAAAAAAATTAAATTTAAAAAAAAAATCAAAAAAAATTCAAAAAAATTAAAAAAATTAAAAAATTAAAAAAATTAAAAAAATTAAAATTCACAAAAATGACACGTGGCATGATATGGGCTTGACACGTGTACATTTTTTAAAAAATTAAAAAAATTAAAAAAAATTAAAAAGATATCAAAAAATATCACAAAATGACACGTAGCGGTTACTGTTCACATCCGTTAACTATTTTAACGGTATTAGCGAATTGGGCCAAATTGAAAAAAATTTACCAATATTAAGACCAAATTGAAAAAAAAAATCAACAGTAGGACCACATTGAAAAAACCGAATGAAAACTAGGACTAAAGTACTATTTAAGCCTAAATTTTATTTTCTAAATCCAAAGCCTTTATAACTCAAACTCAAAGCAATCCTATGATATAGTATCATACTATTTACAATTTTATCTTTTAATCCTAAAGAAGCCAACTTATCTATATTTTGATTTCTCTTCCTAAATATATGAGAACACTTAAATTACAATTTTTTTACATATCTCTTCATCTCCCTCTAAGAGAGTAAAGAACAATTTGAGAAACATCACAAAACTTACATAAGAGTACATAATCACTTTCCAACCAATCATGTCTACAACCAAATGTTCAATAGAAAAAATAACACTCATAATTTCATCACGTAAAGAATTTGGAAACTCTGAGTCCTTTGCACAACAACTTTGAGTCCTTCACCACAATACTAAGAGGAGAGGAAATACTTATGAAGCCCGGATACGGACACGGACACAGACACGGATACAGAGATACGGCTAAATTGAAAAACATAGGACACATGACACGATATGCATATGCATATTAGTTTCAAACTTTTAACTAACAAATTGTCAACTAACACAAAAATAACTCTAATTTATCAATCTAATATCCAAAAAAGTGAAAAGTAATGATCATATAATACTTTTTCCTTATTTTTATAATCATAATAGAAACTTATGTGATAAATTTACAAATTTATAGATTTTTTTGAAAAATCATTAAATTTGTGGTTATTAATATTGTGTTGGAGTTATGTCAAAATCATGTTAAAGACAAAAAATATCTTTTAAATTGAATATTTCATTAATACATGTGGTATGAATGTCAGTGTCCGATACATGTCAGACACGAGACGCACAATTGATTAGACGTGTCCGGGCTTCATAGAGAAATACCCCCAACAACACCCATCTCCCATTTGAAGCATACAGGTTTCACACAAGGACGTAGTAAGAAGCTTCACGAGGGTACAACTCCAATATTCTCGTAATAACCACTTCCCCCCATCTCAAACCCATAATGAAGCCAACAACCATGGAGAAAAGCTCTGAACACACTAACACTAGGTTTAACAGACATTTTCTCAATAAGATGAGACGCATCTTCAAGGTTCACAGTGCATGCCAACATGTCAACCATACATGCATAGTGCTTCATGGAAGGAACAAAATTCAACTCCTCATAAGTCAAATTAAATAACCTAGACCATTTTCCAACCGTTCCCGAATGACTACAAGCCGCTGATATAGTTGTAAACATCGTGTCATTTGGCTCAATCTCTTATGAGAGATCTGGGGTTTGAAGGTCGCAATAAATGAATGAAAACAGAACGAAGAAACACAATTGAATGAATTTAAATAGATAAATTACACCATCCAGAATGTACCATTGATTCAAATATATTTGGGATTGTGTAATTTAGATATGTGATTTTGGATTTGAAGATATATTTTGAATTATACCATTTAAAATGTATACATTTTTAAAATGTATTTCAGATTATGCAGTTTATAACGTGTTTCAAAATATTTTATTAAGAATAAAATGGTCATTTCACCAAATTATCTATCTATATTGAGGTACAAAAAGAAAACATGGGTGCAGAAAGAAATTACCCGATCATAAGACAATTTCTTTGAATACCTTCACAACTCCAGTAGAGGAATAAGGGAAAAGGGTAAGGAAATTGTTATCATTTCGCACAAGCACCAATAACGAAATAACATCGCTAGGTCGATTACTCAATCTGAGGTATTGTCCCCTTTATAATTTGGAACAATTTTGTCTTCAAAAAGTAACTTGACCAATGGAAAGAGAGTGAGATTATTGGGTTTAATGGAATACCGTCCAATCTAGAATTATATATCAATATCTCAAATTCTATAATTTAAAATATATTTTTACATTTACAAATATATTTTTAATTATATAATCAAAAATATGTTTTTAGTTTATGTAATTTAAGAATGCATTCTAAACTGTTTAATTAAAATAATTTGTATTGTATAGTTTCAAATAAATTTTAATAAAATTATGTAATTCATAAATTTAAAATATATTTATAGATTTAAAAAGTGTATTTTAAATTATACCATCTCTAATAGAATTATGAATTATCCAATTTAAACGATATTATTAAATTTCAAAAATTATGTTAAACTGTACAAATTAAAATATATTTATAAATTGCATAATTTAAAAATTGAATAATAGATAATTTAGACTTTTTTTAATATCTGATAAAAGAAAGTATGCAGAAAGCAATGAGGTGAAGGAAACAAAAGAGCTCATTACGTTGTGGCTCCCATTCAATTCTGTTGTGGCTTTTGCTTTCTGCACCCCAATTATTTCTTTGCGCAGCTCCCAAAATTTTTTATTTTATTTTCAAATTATATTTCTGGATACCTTCTGGAATAAGTTTTCTAAAAATCTTTGAAATAAGATTAAATTTTAGAATAGGATTTCTTGAACGTATGAAATGTACTCTGAAACAAGCTTTATAGACTTTTCAAAACAAGCTTTTTGAACATATATAATACAGTTTAAAACAAGTTTTTCTGCATTTTGAAAAATCTTTCCGGAATGAGCTTTTCTGCATTCTCTCTTCTATTTCTTTCTTTATAGCGTTTTTTCTCTTTTCTTCTTAATCTGCAGTTGCAACAATGATGAAAGTGATAACGATGATAACAACAATTATATGATTTAGTGAGGAAGAATGTTTTAGTATTCTTTTTTTTAGTATGGGAGTGCTTTTAGGAATTCTGGGTATGCAGGAAGCAATAACTTCCAATAATTTCCTATCACAAATCAAAAAAAGAAACGTTGTTTAGTAATGTTTGACATTGGGCGTAACGACATCCAGTGTCTTATATATATATATAATTTTTATTTTTTTTTATTATAAATGTCGACATCCTTAATAAGCGGATTTGTAATGAAAAAAAATAAATTTAACGAGATCAAACATCAGATGTTAATATTTTTAGATGAAAAAAGAATACATAATACCGGATATTCACATTTGTTGTTAAAAAACTTGGGAATGTATTAGTTAGAGACAGTAAAAGTATAGTTACTTTTAACTTAGAGGTAAAGTGAAAATCTAAAATTTTTGTGAGATACAGGAAAATTGTTTGGAGGAGAAGCTCCCATTTAATTCATATTACAACTCCCAATGGACTCAAATCTAAACAATCCTTTATAGTAAGGGAGTTCTTCCTGTACTCTTTCTTCTTGCACCCCGCGTAAGTTATATTTCCATTTTACTCTTTATTAAAAAATTATCAAAAGTTCGAAAATCCTAATTTGACATTATCTTTTTCCTTCCTTCACACTTGATGAATTCAATTCAAGGAGTGCAAGAATAAAGGAAGAAAAAAGTATCATGCGAGACCCAAATTGAACCTCAATGAAGAGGTTAAATTTTCGGTCGAAGAAAGGTCAACAATGCAAGGAAAACATGTTTAAAAGAGCCATAAAAAGCATGTGCAAGTATGGAATGCAACTGCATATTTTCGCCAACTTCTAAAGATACCATTGAATTTCTTTTTGAATTTTGAATTTTCAAATCTCTCCATTTTTTGCTTTCAATTGTCAACCTACTCTTACTATGTTTTAGAAGTCACATTTACATGTTATTAGAGGTGAACTTAGATTAAATTTAGGTTAACAAATTTGTTTGCTAGGAAAAGCTTATAAAGAACCATAATCACCTTTTGCAAATAATTTTGGATACAAATAACAATTCTACATAGAAATTATCATGAAAATGAAGTTTTTTTCATCTTGTTCTTCAATTATCTTATAATTCTATTTCTATCTCATCTTCTTATTTTCTATCCACCATTTTCTCTATATTAAGCCATTCTTTAATTCACTTACAAGGTTATATGTTTATCTTGAATATAAATGTTCACACTAGATTTTTTTTTTTTCAAAAAGCACCGTTCACTACTTTTTTTACTTAAATAATATACTCTACTTTAAATTTACATGAATAGCACAATTTTTATTTTAGTTGGGAATTAGGTTCTCTGCGAGCCGAATTCCATCCTGCGATGTTTTATTTTATTTTTTCTATTTCAAGTTAGAATTCGTTTCCCAGGGACCCGAATTCTGAACTTGGTTTTTTATTTTTTTTTTCCGTCTTTTTTTAAATAAATTAGAATTAATGTTTTTTAAATTTTTTAATAAAATAGATATAAGATTTATTTTTTATTTTCTTTTTGTAAAAAATGTTACATTAAAGGTTAAATATATATTTAAAAAAAATAGATCTAGTATTGTGTTTTTAGTTATTTTAGGTATTATTTGAAAGAAAAAATAATAAATAATATTTTTTTCTTTTTGAATTTGTTGATTTAAAAATAGATTTTGTTCTATGTAGTAAGTTATTTTATGTGCAATTTGAAAATATAATAGTCAATTTAATTTAATTTTTTTTATAATTTGTGTAATATTAATTATTTTTAATAGATGCTTATAAATATTGAAATTAAAATTATCTTTTAATTTTTTATAATTTTAAAAAATGTATATTATAAACTTTGAAATTTTGTAAAAAATACTTTAAAAATGATGGAAATAACTAAAATAATTTAAAAGCATTTCATTATTGTATTTTAAATAATTTTGTTATTTGTTTTTGGTTTATGTAAAATAAGTAATAATAATAGATAATAAAAAAAGATGTACCATTGAATTGAATCAAGTACAAAATTATTGAATACAATTAAAAGTACAACATAAACTAAGTGATTTGATGTGGATCATCTAAGTGTAGGGTTATTAGGACAATGATTTCTTGCGTATCCTTCAGTTTTATAATAGGAACACTTTTTTGATTGTCTTCCTTCCTTAATGTTCATCTCAGTCCTAATTCTACTTGATTTAGGACGACCCCTCTCGTTCCTTTTTGTGGCAGGATGAGGCCAAACCTGTAAGACCCGAGATGGGATGTTACAAAACATGTGCCCTTGGTATGGTGGCCAATATTCTTCATGTCTTAACTCGCCAAATAAATTGTCATATACTTTCATGATGACATCCAGCCTATAATGGGGACTTATGTAGATGCTGAAGTCGTGATGTGCATGCTTGCAAGCTACAATAACATGTGAACATGGTAGATGTATTTTTTTAAACTTTCCACAATCGCACCACCTTTCATCTAATCTGACTACAAATTTTCTTGCAGGACGTACTTCTCTGGGATTGACCATCTCTTCCACTCTGAATCTTGTGATATTTCTATCAAATTCAACGACGTGGTGCGTGTTTGACTTGGAGTCTGCGTCTTGTAGGAAGTTGGTCGCATATTTAGAGTACACATGACCAGCACTAACCATTGCATTTATTTGCCTACCTCTTTTTGTGAAGTATGTATTACACCTGGTGTATGTAGCCAATACTATGGATGAAATTGGCAAATTCCTTGTCTTCTTTAAGACAAAATTTATTACTTCAGCCAGATTCGTTGTTACGTGACCCCACCTTCTTCCTTGATCATATGCAAGACACCACTGCTCCCTTGGAATTTGGTCTACCCAAGCTGCTGCTTCTGGGTTGTCTTCTCTAATGATGTTGTAGTAGTAGTTATAGCGTGACTCCGTCAATGCGTACGCTACAAATATAATTATAAGAAGAATTTATTTTCTAATAATGGGTGTGAAAAATTAACAGCCAAAAAAATGAAAAAGACAAATTTACATGTAATAACTTACCCATGTTGATGAGGTCCTTTTTCAGAGTTGTATTTTTGAATCTTTTTGTAAAATTTTGTGCAATGTGTCGAATACAAAACACTTGCACGCAGTTCCCTTTAGTCCAGTCACTACTGGGTCTGTTGAATGTTGCACTGATTGAATTGTGACGGTCTGAAATTAAGCATAAATTTTGTTGAGGCGTAACGTGTGTCCTTAGGTTTTTAAGGAAAAAAACCAAACTTCGACAATTTCACCCTTTATTATAGCAAATGTAATGGGGAAAATGTTATTTCTCTTATCTTGTGCAACAACTACTAGAAGGGTGCCCCTATACCTTCCGTAAAGGAAGGTTTCATCCACTTGCACTATTGGTTTGCAAAATGGGAAGCCATCAATGCATGGTTTGAATGTCCAGAACACTCTTCGAAAGTGTTGTTGGTTTTCTAGGACCTCCTCCCCATTTGTAATTGGACTAGTTTTCAACTTGTATGCAAACTCAGACAAATAAGTTTGCATGGCTTGTAGTAGGCACGACAATCGGTTGTAAGACTGTTCCCAATTTTCTTACACATCTTCAATTGCCTGCTGTGTCGCCAACCATGCCTTTCTGTAGGTTGTGTTATATCCCATAGAGGTCTGAATGGAAGAAATTATTGTTGCAATTGATGTGGATGAGTCTGACTCCACCATTTGTCTTACATGTTGGGATATTATTCTTGAGCCTAGGTGCCTGTGGTTTTGCGTGTAAAATTGTTCTAAATGAATGACTAACATTTTCAATTATTGTTGTAGTTTATTTGGGTTCCTTATGAGGGTTTGGGCTCTATTATTGATGTTGAAGCATATCGGGACCAAGCAATATGGACGTCATGCACAACTTTAATTTGTTTTGCCATTGTGGAGTGGCACCAGTCAGATAGGGTGAAGTTAAAATTTTGGCTATTACAAGAGATCCCTGAAGAACCCAACAACCTTGATCATCTACATAAATTAGACATGAGGGGGAGACAAGATGAGAATTGGGTTACTAGACATGTGCAATGGATAGAGGTTTGGAATAACCGGCATGACCTAACGTTGAATGGATTACCGATGCTTGGGCCACTTCAACACACAATGGAGTACATGTCATGATACATTTCAAACTCATTTTTGTATTTGTCAGTTCCACAAATGTTAAATGATCCTAGAATGCATCGTGCATCGACATCAGCAAATGTCCCTCCACCACGACAAACTAGGCATGACTTCAACACTCCACCTCCACCACCAGGTATGGAGGGAACAAGGAATTCAATTTCTTCAAACTCGGAACTAGGCATACAAAGTATGTTTGCAACTTATGATGAAACACCACCTTCTGCACAACCCTGGTTGCGTACATATCCCCAAAGTCCAAATTTCTTAGAAGGATTGGATCAACCTCAACAAGACTCAGTTTACTACGTCCACAATCCATATACATAAGCACCATCATCTACTGCACATGATGATCATCAACCTGAGGAGGAACACGAACTACAACCTTCATACGTAGAAGAACCTATACCTGAAGTGCGTAAGAGGAACCCCACCAGAAATAGGCGTTGACCACGGTGTGGAATTAGACACCACTACGGTGATTAAAAGGACAAAGATGTAGTTTAATATTTTATTACATATGAAATAGGTCGTGTTTATGTGTTTGTAAGAGTTTACCGTGTTTAACAAAATTTCGAAGATCAGCAATGAAAAAACTTAATCATTCCAAATGCTTCATTGCTAAATAGCGAACAACAATTTCTTTAGATAAACTCAATAAGTTCAATGATCTTAAAGAACAATGTTAAAACATACAAAAAAAAAACTAAATAGGTACAAAGTTGTCACACTTCTCAACTTTCATGAAGTTAACATAAAAAGATATTATCGCTGTAGGGACCATCATTGAGTGCCATTGAATGGCATGTTGAAGATCTTCGTCATTCCTTACAAAAAGGAAGTCATCGAGGCCTTCCACAACAAATTCAAGAGGGAAATGGTATCACATATAGCTTATGATGATGCGCATATGGTTAAGAGTAACCTTATTTGGAAGTCTACTTAAGGAGAACCTTCCATCTTCAAAATCAATAGCAACATTAAAGGAATTATATGCATTCAACTCCTCAAATAAAACCATTTTTACTTGTTATACTAGAGCACTCCACAACTTTCAAACTAAGGAACCACAACCTTAAATAGAACTGATTATCTTCACCTGGATAGCGTGCCAAGAAAGATATTTACTCTCACCACTGTAAAAGCTGGCACATCTTTGAAATAAAGGGCCTCAGTTGCACCTTCTAATTATGACAATACTTATCAACTTTATTGGGAGGTGCCAAAGCTAATTTATTATATTACTCTTCTAAAAGGCAATAGATACTTCAATTGGGATAACGTGTCAATTCAGAAATTTACTCTTACCACTGTAAAAGTTGCCGCATCTTTGAAATAAATGGCCTCACTTGCACCTTGTAATTATGACAAGACTTGTCAACTTTATTAGGAGGTGCCAAAGCTGATTTATTATATCACTATTGTAAAAGATGACAAATACTTTAATTAGGATAACGTGCCAATTAAGAAATTTAATTTGACCACTGTAAAAGCTGGCGCATATTTGAAATAAATGGCCTCACTTGCACCTTCTAATTATGACAAGAATTGTCAACTTTATTGGGATGTGCCAAGGCTGATATTTAATTCAGAAATTTATTCTCACCCTGCAATTTGGACAAGACTTGTCAATGCTATTAGGATAGTGTGCGAATAAAGATACATAATTTGACCACTTGAAAAGCTGACAAATATTTCAAAACATGGCCGTACACAGTGAATTCATTAATGGTATCACATGCAACCTGACACTATGATAAGATGTGTTCACTTTTTTGGGATACCAGGTCATGTCAACCTTATTTGAATCCATAGCAAGACCAATAACTACTTGCCTTATAAATAGATTTTATATTTATTTATGTCAATTATGGTACTTGTAATGTCTTTCATTAAATAAACATAATTTCTATTGAATTATGCTTTATAAATTTCAATTAAAATACACAAATATTACTAAAACAAAATTTCAAGTTACAAGAAATCAAGAAAAATAATTAATTTCAACCAAATTTTTAGTCCTTTATTTATTAGGATATTTGAAAAATATAAATTCTAACTTTATATTTAAACGTAATACCTACTATAAATTCTAAAAAATAAATTTTACATTATTTATTTGTGTGAAAAAATAAAAATTTTATCAATAAAAATCTTATAAAGAAATCAAAGTATAAAAATATAAATAAAAAGTAAATTCGTATTTCCACCATATTTTTTAATTTTAAATATTTAATAAACATAAAAAAAATAATACAACACCATCTCAAACATTATACATTAATTGTTTTTACTTTAGTTACCTCTATTATAATTCATAATTTTTTTTCCAAAATCACCATTATAAAAAGAAAATTAATCAACAAAGTAAAAAAATTTAAATTAAATTGACTTTTATATTTTTAAATTGCACATAAAAAAACTTACTACACAATACAAAATCTATTTTTAAATCAACAAATTCAAAAAGAAAAAAAAATTTATTCTTTAAAATAATACCTAAAATAACTAATTCACAATACTAGATCTTTTTAAAAAAAAAATATATATTTAACCTTTAATGTAACATTTTGTACAAAAAGAAAACAAAAAATAACTCATATATATTTTATTAAAAAATTAAAAAAATATTAATTCTAATTTATTTAAAAAAATGAAAAAAAAAACAAGTTCAGAATTCGAGTCCCAAGAGACCGAATTCTTACTTGGAATAGAAAAAAAAAAAAACATCACAGGTTGGGATTCCGCTCCCGGAGGACCGAATTCCCAACTAAAATAAAAATTGTGCTATCCATGTAAATTTAAAGCACATAATGATATTTAAGTAAAAAAAGTGGTGAAGAGTGTTTTCTAATTGATGTATGGAAACAAACTTTCTTAAAAGTCTTAAAAACTTAAGACGAATATTGTATCAAACACATTCAATTTTTTTTTCAAATATGATAAGTTTTGTGACTTGGTGGTCTTAGTAATAGAAGAGACATTTGCCGATAAACATGTGCTTATTTGGAAAGATCATCATAAGTAATTAAAGTGTGACGTTCACAGTATATAAAATAAAATATTCAGCTAAAGTTCCTCCTCTATATGAGGCGAGGTATTATAATGTAGCTAGAGAATCCGTTGTTTCAGCTACTATAATAGTGTATTCAATCACACCTCGATCTTGTAAGATAGTCACCACTTAAATCAAGAAGATGTTTTTTTACCAACATCTACATAAATACTATTAAAAGTCCTTGATAGAAGTATCTTGTACATATAAGAGTCGAATCTTAATTAAATATAACTAAGCATCCCATTAACTAACTTGTTCCACTTAATAAAAAAATAAAAATAAAAAACTAGTTCCACTTGGAAATAGAAGTATCTAACTTCTTAGTTGTTATTTCAATTTGAGATGGTATCAATCAAAGAGTATGATGATTACATTTCTCAAGCATGATATAAATTCGATTCTGCCTTATAATATCATAGAACTTGAAAGTGTGTAGACCTCATAAATAAAATAAACAGATAAGAATAAAAGGAAATCAGATTGGTTGGATTGGATGTCACTTACTGATATAAATGAAACTATGAATGTATTCAGATTCCCTTTCATTGTCACCTTAGTGAACTAGTTCCAATACTGAGAGCTGCAAAACACACCATAAACATAAACAGATGCATATTTTGGTGGAAGAAACCGCAATCAACGGTGACAAAATAAAAGAACCACATAACATAGCCAAAGTGCTTTTTAGCATTTTCCTCTCCTTTATGCTCCATCCACCGAGATTAACAAAACTAATCATGTCAACCTTTTCTCTCTCCTGCTTAGTGGAGGATATTTCTATAATAACACGCTTCACAACTTTCTTTTAATGAAATTACACGTATTCTTTATTATTAGCAGCAAAACTTTCTCATAATATGTAACACAGTTTTATGGGAAAATTTGGATTTAAGACTACTTATAGGACACCAATTTCTTAAAGGCAATGTTAAAATGAACAATGACATAAATCTATGTGCAACAATGGTATGTGATTAATACAAAATTTACAAGTTTTAGCCACACAAGTCTCGTACAAACAGTAACAGAAAGTGCAAAGCTTTTCACACATTTGTGCTCTCTCCATTAATGAAGGAAACAAGAACAAAGATTAAATAAACACCAAAAACTTGAATTTATCAATTGAAAGCCATCCATTCTGGGAACAACCAGAATACCAAGACAGGGAATATCAATAAGTTACACACATTTGAGCAGAATTCTGAGGAAGAAAAAACATCAAAAAGGGTATAAACTAAACCCATTGCTGCTTTGTTGCCTCCATTCTCCGCAACAAACCATCAATCTCTTCTTGCATTCTCTTTTTCATTTTATAGTAATCAAAATAGGAATTTTCCAAGACTTTGAGTTCATCCATTTTCTTCCTCTGTGTTTCCTCAGTCTCGTGCAAGCAGAGTTTGGAAAGCTTTTCAGCATACTCCTCTTCCATCTGGGCAGTCTTCGTCCTGATCATTCTCTGGAACCCTTCTGCCTCTCTTCTTGCTTCATCTGCCTTGGTTTGGAACATTCTGGCTTCTGCCTCCTTTATCCTCACAATGCTTCCCAAACTTTCAAGTCCACCTTTTCTTAATAAGGCCCCCAAATGGAAATCAGCCTCATTTTTCAGTTCACTCAACATGGAAGCTTTGAGGTCTTTCTGAACTACTTCCCTTGACATGGCATCAGGATGTGACCTAGAATAGCCCATCTCATACCCATAATTTGGTAATAGAGGGTTAGGTTTTGAAAGAGATGGTATATCCTTTGTAAGGTTAGTTTGAGAGGCTGCCAAATCCTTTGAAGAAACACCAGCAGAAGCAGGAAAATCTGGCATGCTATCTGCGTCTGTTTATCAGAAGAATCATCTGAGTTAGATATTATTGTAGTAATTTAATCTAAGCTAAATAAGGACATTTCATACGAGAATCACAGGGTCACATGTAATTTGATCTATTTCATCAAACACATTCAACAATGTCAAAGAGGTAAATGCAACAGTACCATAAAAGCAACTTATGTTTATAAACCACTGTCATTCCAATGAAGCTAATGACATTCCATTCTTTCACATCTCATTGAAGTACTTCAGTACCAAATGGAATGATAAGATGTAAATATTTCAACAGGAAGTGAAGAAGATGCCAAAATGCTTAAAACTAAGCATGTATGGTGTTTTAGGTATGGATGTTCAATGTAGCACATAATATATTATTCATTTCATGAAAATTGTGTATCAGAAGACAATAACCGGTTGGAGTTTAGTAAGTTCAGTGTTAAAAATAACATTCCTCCTCCTTTATTTATTCAATATATGATAAGAGAAACTTATTGAACTTCATCAAATGTAATATTAAGCTCAACAGACTTAAAGACTACAAGATGATTCCAATGATATATATAAATCATGGATTTGCTGGGATATCAAATGCTTGCAATATTGTTCTTAACATAGAGCTACACATAGGAAACAACAGCCCGGGATGGGAAGTAAATATCCAAATTGAATGGTGAAAGCGAATTGGATGTGGTAAATAAACAAGCCTGATTTGACTGATACAGAAATACTTTAAGCAGATACAAATCTAGCAGTTTTAAATCACTTTATAAATGACATTGAAATCCTCTATTTAGTGTGTTCTTGGATTAACATTTTTGTTTTAAGAGATACACATAATCAAAATTTTCAGCAGACAGATTTTGGGATATTTTTCTTTTATTTGGATTTAGGGTAAAATAATGATAACCAAGCTAGCTAGCTTATGTTTTAAAAACACTAACAAAGTTATGGTTCTCAATTCTCATTCTTAATGTCCAAAATCATTTCCAACTTGCCCTGAATTTTCACCCTCATCGTTGCCAGAAAACTGTGGTTGTCCTTCCTCATTTTTATTTATTTTTCGGCCTTGGACAGGCAAAAACAGTAAGGAGTGTCATAATAATGTTTCGTAAGTAATTTGTAAGAGAGAATAATTTTTTAGTATCTCCTTTTTTATCAATCCGTGTATCTCTATCTGTCAGAAGCACAATAATTTTTATCAACAGTAATGCTTTACCTACACCACAGCATACACACTTAAACCTCCCTTATTCACAATCCCACCAAATCACAGAAAAGAACCACTGGTTCTTACTCATCTCCAATAAATAATGGTACTACAAGCAAACCATTCATATCATGTGAAAATGTCTTCATGCAACTACAACACTAGAATATACCCTATTAAGAGCTGAAAAGTTAACAGATGAAATGATTTTTTAACTCAATCCCATCAAACAGGATGGATTGATCATTTACTCCTCAGCGAGGCCAAGCAAATCATTATGCAGTCATAGTGCATCCATGGCACTTAAATACTGTATCTATGATTGTCCCCTTAGCACTTATTTAAGAAGCAATTTTTTTTTATCTCTAAATCCAAACAAATTTAAATATGAATACGAAAGACCCAAGTTCAGACGCTTACAGTTGAAAAATTGTACGATGTAATTGCAAGCGTCCAAAGGAGATACCATTTTAGTTTGAAGCTTTAATAGCAAGTCATCAGTTTTAACATGCAATTCCTTCCCTTTGCGATCTTCACTTGCCCTGAAGATCCTCCTTACACAGTCAAGCTCCTTCATCAAGGTTTCAAGACCCCAATCCTTTGCACAACACAGAAACACGTCTTTTACAAAACCAAACATTTCCGAGGCATGTCCACATCCGAGACAATGAAACTGAACCTCTGAGGTCCCTGAAGGCCCCTTCAAGCTAGGTCCAGGCTTGATAAGATTTCTCTGAATGCCACAGGTAGCATGGCACCAATGAGAACAAACATCACATCCTATCCAACTACAAGTGCTATTTGCACAATCAAAGTTCAAACAGACAGGACACATGCAAGAACTACAAAAGCCCTTATTTCCTGAACAAATCTTGCAGTCACAATCATCAACAGGAAGCAAACTCATGCAGGTTACATTCCTACACCTCTTATACAAGAAAATCTCTACCATCTCAGACAACTGAACTTTGCTAGATAGGAAGCTGGCAAGCCCCATCTTGAGAGCCACCAAAACCTCTAACTGTACTTTGTGGCACTTTGAAAGACTCTCCTTTGTTAGGTCAGATCTTCTATCAAGCCGGTTCTGAAGGCTTACCAGTTCCTCTTTCTTCTCAGGCTTTTCAATGAGATTCTTTAAGTATTCCTTAGTTGATGCTATGACATCATCAGTAAGCTCCTGAATTGTCAATGCCATGACAGTGATAGACTCTGAAACAATCTCCCTAACAATTCTCTCTGGTCTGGAATGTTTCCTTACCTTCCCATCATCCAAGCCATCCAAGATTCTCAGATTCTCAGAGTTCCTACCCCTTGAGTCCCCCGACTGAGCCTCAAGCCTTGGCCTGGCAGGCAACTCTGAAGGGAAAAAAGAATGGTTATCTGAACTAGTAGTTTTATACTGACTATTACCTTGCATAAAGGAACTAATACCAGCACCATGGCTGGTCAAAGCAACCCCATCTCCTATTGGCTTGAACCTACTATGCACAGACCCATTGGTCCCCTCCCCACAGTTCCAAATTTGGTCATCTTTGCTCACAGAGTACTCAAAATTATCGGTTGAATTGCGGGTCAGTGAGCAGCTTGGGTTGTGGGAGAAGGGGTGGGAATAGGAGTAAGACAAAGAAGCTGCTGTGTAGTCATTGGAATATGAAGTGTGAGTAGTGGATGGCCTACAAGGTTTATTCCTAACTAGTTGATCACCATTTTGCAAGGCGTTTGAAGCTGTGAGGGAAAGAGAAACATCAGGCAAAGCAAGAGAGAGATTGAGAGTCTCCAGTTTTTGCTTCTTCTCCTTATTACTCTCCCTCTCAACAACTTCCTCAAGGGATCTCTTTGAAGAATCCTCTCGTGGCTCACTCAAGCTGAGGAAATCTCTTTCCACCCATTTTCCATCCTGATTTGAGTTCTCACAAACCACAACCTCTTTCCCTTTGTGGCTTATTCTCTCAAAGGAACTCAGCAAGCTTTTACCAGGATTCTCTTTCTCGGAAAAACTGAGTTTTGGGTTGTCACAAAGGTAGCTGAGGGTCAACTCTTGGAACCCCGAGCTCCCAACAACAACCTCGGTGGGTTTTGGACGAAGAACCCCATCAACACCTCCACCACCACCACCACCACAACCCACCTGTGAATCTCTCAGAAATAAAACACCTTTCTCATCTGGGTACTCCTTGTTTGCCCCAAAATAGTGTCTTGAAAGCTTGCTCCTAGAGTTCTCACCCTCCGATTCAGCAACACGATCTTTACTTCCAATCATGGCCAGAGGAATGAACGAGGGAAGGGAAGGTTTACGAGAAAGAGAAGATTCACGGGGCAATTCAGAAAATAAAGGGAGAATGAAAGTTTATTTTCTTTTTCTATTACTCAGCCAGCAACGGCAGGAATTTCATGTTTTTCTTGTAGTGTTCACACTGGGTTTAATAAAAGACGGCGATGCTTTTGCGCATGTGGTAGATTACAGTCTTAACCCTTGAAAGCGGAGAGAATTACTCTCAGTTGGACCACTTTTTTTTTTTTTTTCTTCTTTTTTTTTTTTTACTGCAACTGTACTTTTCCTCTTACAGCAGAAGCACACACCTCTTATCTCACCACCATGCATGACCAATTCAACACAATTGCCTCTTCGACTTCTGCCATGGCATCACTTTCTTTTAAACATATTTAATATATTCATAATGATTCCATAAAAGTTTCTCTTCTGAATGTTTTCAATTGAGCTATTGTTAATGAACTCTGATCTTCAATGTTTGAGTTTATTTATAATTAATAATGAATGATGAATAATGGAAAATAATGATCCAAATAATAATTCAGAATTTGGAACTCTTTTATTTAAAAACGAAAGAAAAGGATCTATAATTAAGGTTTAAAAAATAATTAATTAAAAACATTTGCTAGAAAAATAATTTTTTAAAAAATTTACAAAAATATATAATTTAGAAAATAAAAAAATACGTAGTCAAATTTTATTCACAAAATTATAATTTATAATTTTGAAATAAATTGTTTTTATAAATTTATTGCATATGATATCAATTCTATCGTTTGGACGAGATATGCTCAGTTACGATCGTTATACTTTCAAGTCAAAAGTATCAACTACAAGTTTTCTTTACCTACCAATAAAAGTTCAAACCAATCTCTTCTGGTTTTCAAAATTTTATAGAAAGGAAAAAAAACATAACTTTTTATTTTCGTTCATTTAAATTAATAATATTTACTCATTAATTTGATTCTAATTTTTATTAATTTTATTTAATTTAGTTATTTTTATTAATGTAATTTAAATAATTAACAGATCGTGAATTATATTTGTCGATTCATGCTTTTTTATATTTTTTATGTCTTTTAATTTATGTTTTTTTTTTTAATTTTAAAAAATATGTGTTAAGTCATAATTATATAGATTTTTATATTTAATTTGATCTGTGTTATTTTTTTCAATTTAGTTTTAATTATTTTTAAAATAAAAAGAAATTTATCTTTTTTCAAATTGAGATCAAATTTAATTTTTAAATAAATATTATATTAATATTTTATTGAGATTTGCATTTTTATTAAATATTTTTAATTTATGGTTAAAGTTGGTTTGAAATTGAATAAAATTTTCAAAAGTTGAGAGTAACACCTTTAGTTTAAAATCGTAAGATGTTAAAAATCACGTAATTTTTTAAATTTTAAGAGGTTAAAAAATGAAAGTAACCTTATTACTTGATATGATTTTTAATACTTTTTGTTTAGGGCTACAAATTAATTTAAAAATGTAACCTTAAACAAAAAAAAATTAATAAAAATGTGAATTTTAATAAAAATATAAGTATAACATTTATATAAAAAATTAATTTGGTTTTAATTTGGAGAGGGACAAAATTGTTTTATTCTTTCCAAGATTAGAACTAAATTGAACAAAAATAACGAATATAGAAACCAAATTGAATATAACACAATGTAATATGTAACGTTCCATTTTAGTATCTCAAAACTAATAAAATAGGATGCTTCATTATAATATTCAAAACAGGTAATCTAGTGTATAAAGTATATTAGTATAGTCTTACAAAAGAAAAGACTATGAAAATATATCATTTATTCACTTAAACTAAACAAAAAGAAGAAGAACCATATACAAAACTAACCAATCACTAAAACTCATCTAGACCTTCCACTACTCTAATTGATAGCTCATCATCCACTAGATGTGCCTCTACACCTGCAACTTCATCTGCTCCCACCAAATAGGTGATCATCGCAAAAGAATAGACGAACAATACATGAAAACACAAAACACATGTATTTATATTATGTCAAAAACCTACAAACATGGTATATGACATATCTATATCTATAATCACACAAAATTGACACTAAATTCAATTATCCGGATACATGCACTTGACATCAGACTCACTAGTGTTGTGCACTTGTAGTGGTTCCCAAACTCTGCAGAGTTTGGCCTCAAGGGGTTATCACCCAACCACTTACAAGGTAAGTCCCATTCGCACCTAAAACTTGATCGAATCCAATGACTAAGACCTCTTTCGTCTATTCACGACATAATCTACTCTACTCTACTTGAGTGTGAGTAGTTATTAGAGAAATGATACCTCCATATTGAATCCTCACGTCAATGCATACACTAAAATACTGCCACTTAGAATTTCTCCTTGAAATTCTTTCATCAACAACACAATTTGTGCTCATAACCATATATTCAATTGAATTTATAGTAATAAGGACTATAAAATCCAGTTTAAGTATACCCAGAACATCTAAAGTAACAAAAACAGGAAAATAAGGCAAATGGTGTTATACATAAAATACATCAAAATGGTGAAAATCATTTCTCTAACCATAGACTTCAAAACAAAGATTCCACCACTCAAAATGAAGATTCATGTGTTTAGAATCAGTTATCAAAATTTCAGCTAGATCTGACGGTTAACAAAGCGGGAATATTCATTTTACCAAAAGAATGTAGACCAAAAAATATAGGGTGGCACTCGACATTAGAAAAGTGGCACCCGATGCCCAGCCCTTGGAAAACAATGATTTCTAACACCTGACGGTCTAAAAGTGGCACCCGACGCACTATAATGGCGCCCGACACTGTATCAAAAACAACAATTTGGGAAAAACTGATCCTATGCAATTGATTGATTAGGCACATTTCCTTTAGTGTTTTTGATTCCAAATGGTTTAGAGAGTTAAAGAAACTGATACCTAATCACTCAAAACACAAATTCAAACATTTCCCTTAAATCAAGACCAAACACAAATCAAATATCAAACAGTTCAATATACAACTCATCAATCCAACAAATCACGTCAAACAATTCAACATACAACTCATAAATTCAACAAATCACATTACAAATAACTATCAAGATTATCAGTTCACACCAAAATTTAACAGAAAACTAGCTTCCCCTACCTGACAAAGCGGTTCAACCAACCCAAACAGCTCAATAGACTCAAGGAACACCAAAACACCCTTAGCTCCACAAGATGCTCTATCTATACCTAAGAACAATACAAAACGATTAGGATCTACTGTTAGTATCACTAACCAACAAATCACGTCAAACAATTCAACATACAACTCATAAATTCAACAAATCACATTACAAATAACTATCAAGATTATCAGTTCACACCAAAATTTAACAGAAAACTAGCTTCCCCTACCTGACAAAGCGGTTCAACCAACCCAAACAGCTCAATAGACTCAAGGAACACCAAAACACCCTTAGCTCCACAAGATGCTCTATTTATACCTAAGAACAATACAAAACGATTAGGATCTACTGTTAGTATCACTAACCAACAAAGACTCATATTGATGATTAAAACATCACATGGAACCAAAACAGAGTCACATGCAAGCTAGAATAGAGAAGACGACCCATAAGAAAACGAGTAGAAGTTCAATTTATATGGTTAAAGAAACTGATCGGATAAAAAGAAAGAGCTCGTCAAGAAGATCACCCTAGCAGTCTTTGATCTTCAAACAAATAAATGAATAGAAGATGAAAACTTCTAGAGAGAAGTTAGAGAACTCTAGAAAAGTGATTTCTAGAGAGATAGTGTGTTTTAAAATAATGAAACTCGTTTATAACAAAATTATTTATATAAAATCCTTTTAATAGTAAAATAATCGAGTCTCACTATTTTTAAATCAGTATAACTTTTAAAACAATATTTTTTAGGGTTTTACATAATGGCACGTGGAACAATGTTGGTTGAACAATGTTGGCTTAACATGTGATTTTTTATTAAATTAAAAAATAAAATAAAATAAAAATAAAAATAAAAGTAATATAAAAAAAAAACGAAGTACAAAACGTGTGTTATTTTGGACTGTGATGTAATTACCAATTGTTCATGTTTACTCATTCACTTGTTGAGTTCGAAAGAAAATTAAAAGTGAATAGCGGCTTGCATGTTGATGTTTTTACTTATTTTTATTGTTTATTATTTTTTTTTGTTTTTTGTTTTCTATATGATGTTTAATTCTTTTTATCCAATGTAGTACTTAAAGTCACTAAACCATAGAGAAATATATTATATAGATGTGATTTGAATTCAATTTACATAAAGAATTAACACTATTTTTAAGTTAAAATTTTGAGATATTATTTTATGAATTTTTTTCTTATATAGTATTTAATCGGGTAATCTTTATTTATTTAGTGTGGAATTTAAGCTCACGATAATTCTTCTACGTATGTACTAAATATGGTTGTATATATTTCTAACAATTTTTCCTCAAATTTTTTTAAATTGGAACACCTTTGTCTCTAATACTTAGCTTAGGAATGAAGTTGTATAGATGTAGGTGATTGTTTTTTCTTACAACGTTTAATACAAATAACTTTAAATTTTAAGATTTTTTACTTATTTTATACGGTATGAACCATCCCTAGATCAACCATGTATAAAGTTTTTGTAAGAGGAGATATTGATACTTTTGACATCAATAAGCAAGCCCAAAAATAATATTATTCAACACAAAACCTTATCCAGTGTAACTGTGGTTTCTTCTGATTTTACTCATTTTTTAACCATCGTGAAACTTTCAAGGTTGAATTCCTTACATTTATTGTAACTCTGAAATTTCAATCAGTGATCCATGATATTTTTTTATGAATCAGAGCGTGAAACGTGAAATGAATATTGTGATTACGTGAAGTCATTTCTTTCGCAAGAATTGTGGTTCTGTTGGGTACTTTTAACGTAAACAAATTTCTCGGGAACGCGAAACAACTCAATGCGATTACTTTGCTTGAAGCATTTCACGGCTTTCAGTGCCTTTGATATTCATTGTGGAGTCAATGTTGGATGACTCTCTTCTATCAATTTAGTAGACGCATTGTTGTTCGGTGGTTCGTGCATTTTATATTTGACTTTGAGCTGGCAATTTCAATTTAACTGACCGTAATTTCATTCGGTGCCATTAATTGAAGGTTCAACTTAATTTCTTTCAAAAGAATTGTTTGATCGAAGCAGGTGCTATGCTTATTTGAAATTCGGGAATCCAAGCGCTTGTTCGGTGCAATCATTCAATTATTGGCAAGCGGTAGATTTGTGCAGCTGGATTGTTGAAGCTGCAGGCAAGGTGTTTGAACAATTGTTGCTGTAATTATCAGACAGCTGGGGCAGCAAGAGAGTTGTGGTTCATTCCGTGGCAATTGATTAGGAGCTGACATGCAAGTAACTTGATTCATTTGCGGTGCCTTTTAAATTTGAAAGCTGTATGATTTTGGCGGTGAAGTTAATCCAATTCGAGAGCTCATTCCACATTTTGATTACAACACTTTTGTGAAATCAGTGGCTTTTGTTTGAATAGCATTTCATCAAACATTTTGATACGCTGTATTAAACTTGATCTGTGACGCTGACAAATTTATTCATTGCCGTGTTGTTGGTTGGCAGCACAAATTATCAAACACTTAGGTGGCTTTTGGATACAAGATTTACGTGGCAATTTATAACGTAAAATTGCAAGCAAGAACGTCAATTCATTGTTCATTTGTTCTCAATTCTGCCGTTGATTAAAAGTAGAAGGAGCAGCTCTGGTTTAAATGAAATCTAGCATTTGCTAAAAGAGAATCTGCTGCAGTCATACAAATATTTGGAAGCAGGGGCAAGCGGTGAATGTTGTCGGTGCAATTTTTATAACCTTGTGCCACTGCAGTGCTGATTTGATTTATGTTGGTCTGGTTTAGAAACAAATTTCTACCTTTGATTTGACTCATTTATTAGTCTATTTAATTCTTAATTTTCTTGATTTTTAACTGTCAGACATACTAGTGCTAGATGGACAGATGTATCAATTTGACCATTGCTCATGGTTCAATCTTAACTCATATTTTATTAAGTCCCTTTTAAGGGACTTTCATACGAGAGAAAAAAAAAAGTTCGAGTTCTCAGAACTCTTATAAATGAGTTAGGGTCAAAATTAAGGTCGAAATGATATTAATATAGACACTCCTTGTTGAGAGTAATTTTACGGAATGAAATATTTACAAAGTAAATATTCCTTGCTGAAAATATGAACATGCCTATATTTTATTATTGTCGCGCTTTGTTATAACAAATAAAGTTATTGAAAGGTCATAGCGAAAACTCGTGCAATTTACGTCATAATTCTACGTAAAATTGTTAGTTAGTTTAACATGATAAGATATCTATTAAGATCGTTAAGACTTATGAGTGATTTTTTTTCCCTCTATTAGAGTTATAGTAAAAGTTGATGCACTCAACTTCTTATATAATACCTTCCGTCACTTGCAGACCTTCTACGTGACGCACATCACGGTTTTCAAAGTTTTCTCATTTTATTTTTTTCATATATATTTTAAAATTATATTTATATATTAGTATATTATATATATTAACTTTAGAAAAGTTATCTTAAAATTTTATAAGATTACGTGTAACCTTCGCTCTTTTTTTTTCTTTATCTTGAATTTATCTTTTTTCCACATCTTCTTTTTATCATAATTTTCAATTTTAATTTATCATTTTTTTCAAAATCAAATTACACTTTTATGAAATTGAAGAATTAAGAAATATTTTAAATTGATCAATTTTTTTTTATAATAGATTAATTTTTTATCTTTTCTTAAACTCTTTGTTTTTCTCTGTATATGATAAATTTGGTTACTAAATACATCCGATGATAATAAATATATCATTTTTTAAATAGGTGAGAGATAATAAAATTATATTAAAAAAATTATAATAAAAATAAAAGAATCAACTCTTTCTTCAAAAGAAATATTTATGATAAAAATAAAAAAATACATCTATGTCAATTAAATTTGGGAAATAATTTATATGTAAAAAGTCTAATTTCTCACTTCTGAAATTTTTTGTCCTTATAATGGGAATCCTTTCTAGTGATCACCAAAATTTAACATAAAAGGTGGTCTCCTTTGTCAAAAGTTTTTTGTTGAAATGTGCGAGTCAACTATTAATGACCTTGGTCTAACACTTTCTTCTACATGTTTTGCGTATTCTCATCATTCTTTTTTTTTTTTCACATTTTCTAATTGAGTTTTATAATTACTAAAAGTTGATGACCCATCGATCTCACTACTTATCAAATTTGAAGAGGATTCGTTTCTCGTCAAAACTATTAATTTATGCGGTCTAGAAAAAATCGTCACACCTTGTAGTACACTAAATATTGTTAGCAATTTTTGCCTCTTATCAAGTTGTTGAAGATCACAGCTTTTGAATTCTTCGAATTTAACACCACTGAAGAAATATTTCTGAGATTATAAAATGAAATAACAAAAAATAGGTCCACCTAGAAGTCTGCACTCAAGCCGATAAAAATATTATATATATAACCAACAAAAAGGTGTAAGAAATAGTTGTTTTGTTTATTCTCTTTATGACTTTAATTATTTTCTTGTAATCTTTCTCTCAAATAACATTTGAATATCTCTGATACGAATAAATACACTTTATTCATATACGGTTGTCATTACTGCCTCTGTTGCTGGTTAAAAAAAATGTTTTTTGTTGAAATATATGTTTTAAAAAATATAATAACTATTTAAGTTTTTAATATTAAAATAAAAGCAAATAATTATGTTTTGTAAAAGTTACAGGGTAAAATCACGTTTAATTTGAAAACAAAACCACCCTTGTGAGAATTATCTTTGTTCCATTGAATGTTTGATTCCTTTCACCACCTGTGCCATTTGAAGTCCACTAGAACATGAATGAAAATCTTCAACCACAAGGAGTCGACTTTGCCGAAAAATTAGTATTTTCTGCGCAAAGATCCGTGAAATAAAGTCCAACATTGCAAATTGGTTCTCTTATAATTTTTTATATCAAAGTTATGCTCAAGACGCTCCCTTTCAAATGACATGGACTTCACAAACAACTTTAACACGCGAAGTCAACATGGACGGAAAAAAAAATCTTTTGTGTTATATATATATATATATATATATATATATATATATATATATATATATATATATATATATATATATATGCTTGGACAACTTTTGAAGGTTATTTTTCCTTAAATATACTTTTCAAAGGTAGCGTTTATATGACTTAACTGATTCCTTATTTTGGAGGTAAAAAGCTATTACTATTATTAATCATCACTTTTTTAGATTCTATTCTTCTTTTTCCGCTGAATGTGAGTCCTCTTTAAACTATGATGTAATAGTTTTTAACGAGGTGGTGTGATAACATGGCCATGATCATACGTGTTTCTATTAAGATTGGAACTCCTGCATGCAAAATCCACCAACTATTGAATCACATTCATACTCATATTTCTATCAAACAGCACTTAGATGTTAAACATTTACTCCAGAATCATCAATAATGAGGTAAAGTACAGACGAGAAGAAGCCATTGATAATGTGAGATTAAATAAGGTAAAATGGCCATTGGAAATAAACATCTCACTGTACAGTGCACGCCTATTAATTAATATTTAACTTCGGAAGAGAATCAAATACTAAAAACTCTTAGAGAAGTGATGCATACACACATACATAAAACTCTGATAATTAAACCCCTCACAATGAAAATGAGTGGTTGAGAAATGTGATTGTAAAGCAATGGATGATGAGTCACTTCTTAGCCACTTATTTATTACTCTGTGAGGCCTTTGTTTGTGTATGTATCATTCTGAGGTCAATTCAAAGCTTCAATGTGAGATCAGGAGATGCAGAAGCTTGTGGTGGAGGAGGCACAATTGGAACAAGACTGGGATTTGAGCTCTGAACATGTCCTTCAGTAACACCAGCTCCCTGGTCTACCTGTCTGAAACTTCCAGGCCAAAACAATCCAACATCATCATCTTCCACGAAAACCAGTGATCCAAAATGGTTTCTCTCAAATCTTGCAGCGGCTCTCATATCAGGAGTTCTCAGTGAGGATGAGACGTGTCTTTGGTGCATTGCAGAATGAGCTTCAAGACCAAGAGACCTAAAAGGTGAACCATGAAGAGGTAGAGATGCCAAACTTGTGTACCTCTCAGTGAACATTCCCATTCTCAATGCACGCTTAGCCATTGTCCTCTCCCTTTTGTGAGCATTTTGATGGCCCCCTAATGCCTGCGAACTATAGAACTTCCTCCTGCAGTAGTTACAAGAAAAAACCCTGGGAGTTGCTGTTGCTGATGCTGAAGCAGGAGGTTCAGCTCCCACTTCACTGCTAGCATCACTAGAACCTTTCAACTCACTATCACTGGAATTGAAGTTGAGTGTCAAGTCAAGGGTAACAGAACCTGGATCAGTTTCATCCTTTGTGAGACAGGAGGAAGTGGTGGTGCTGCCCTTTGTAAGATCATAAGATGCTTCATGCAAGGATACATTCGATGCCACCTGGCTACTTCCTTCTGAATGATTTTCAGGTTCCAAGTTCAAGTTTGGAGTCATCATGTTGTATGGACCTGTTAAGAGTTAACTTTTTTCCCAGAAGGCACTTGGGTGGAACAAATCCGTTACTCAGCTTACCATGATACCATTGTCTGCATTTTATCAAACACATTATATGTAAGGTTCAGAGTTTTGTTTGTGTTTGCAAAATGGAAGATACAAAATTCTGGCATTAATATGAAGTGGCAATAATATGCAATCGAAGTAGAGCAAACCCTGCCAATCCAATCATATAACATATCTAGCCTCGCATCAACTGCATGGTCCTATACATAGGCAACTGCATGGTTTCTATTGTGTTTATCCATCGTGCGTGCAAAAAATATAACTACTCTAATCACCAAAGTAAAAATATCATTGCAGAAACATAAGAAGATATAGAGCAAGTGTTACTGATGATAATTATGTGGAATATTCCTTCCACAAAACAAAGGAAAATCAGATACATATTAAGATGCTTACACAGTCAACATAATGCGAGTGATGTTATTCAAGTGTTGCTAACAGAGTACAAAGTGTTATCATTGCTGAAATATAGAGCAATAACCCAAAAGTAACAGTTGGCATATGAATTTCATCAAGAGAAAACACAGTTCACACCACATGTAACAGTTCATTTACAGTAGTGCCACTTTAAAGAAAATATCTCCTCACCAGAAAAATAGTTACCAAATTTTCTTGTTGTCTAACATGCCTATTTTTGTCTTTCTTCATAGGGACCTATCATGAATGGTAGAAAGAGAATAATGCCCAAGAGATTAGAAATTCAAACCACAAAAAATTCCTACCAATGGATTTTTCAGTTATGCAGTTTCTCAAACAGTCCCTTAGAATCCATAACATTTGTCTAATGTAAAATACTATATTATAAACGAATATATTTCTCCATTATGACCAAGATGAAGAGAATACATATAAGAGTTAGGGAATGAATATTGAAAAAATAAGAGGACATAAGAATAAGTGATGTAGTAACATGTATAGAAGTAACAGAAACAAAATTTGGCCTTATTTCTCACACAAATATGATTTCTTCTTGTTGCAGAGACCCTATTTCTCAGACAGATTTCTAGAATTATGTTATGCATTGTCACGTTATCCACATACCATTCTGCTATGCCAATCTCTATTAGTTAGTTTATCACCCACTAACTCAAGGAATTGAAGCTACAACAAAAAAAATTTGGTTCTTCCCCTTAAAAACAGAGTCCTTAAATGAACTCAAGTGTTAATTGAGGCATCCATACCAAGGCAATGTAAGAAGACTATGCAAATTGAAGGACGTATGAAGAATCAGAGGGACTTTCTTCTTTCATATCTTTTAAGCTTTTCATAACAACAATTTAGCGAAAATGTTTTCAGATGAATGTGTACTAATGCAAGAATAAACACCCAAGAAGAATAACTAGACAGAAATAGATTTTTTTTGCTATCTTTTTATTTATTTATTTCGTACAACAATGGAAACATACGTTGGATACAAGATAAGACTTAAATACAAAATGTACCTTGTGGGTCCTTACGACAGGAGATTTGGTGCAAAATGTACCTCATGTTCCTTATCCCTTGATGATACTTAAATGAGCATTATTATGTTATGTATTTCATATCTTTTCTTTTACTTAGTAGAATCTAGTTCGTCTAATGATGTTTAGCACATTTTATTTTAAGTAAAATACTAGAATAAGACAACCTCGGTGGCTATTTAGTTGGTCATAGCACAGTTCATTCCCTTTCTTCAAGACACTGCAGATTCCCACTAAAGTTTTCTCTCATTGATGCTAATTCAAGCAGAAAAATAAGTGATTCTATGGTGCACTAATTTAAGCAAAAGTATAAAAGTAGCATTTTTTTGTTGTCGGTTGTTGTGACCTATAACAGTTGTTCCGATCAATAGTAAATTGTGGAATTGTCCTCCAATCATGAGTCTACAAGGTATTTACCATGCCAAATTTTACAGCTATTAATCCTTCATTTGCTGGCAAAAGCAAATGGTATTTTCAAATATACTGAGATGAAAAGGGTCATGTCAGAAATTTGGTGGAGTTGCAAAATTGTATTCTTTAAATCAGATAGGTTTAACAGAACACTCGAGAGGGTTATTAACATAAACTTGAGAAATCTAATAAACTCCAGAGATTAGCCAGATAATTCTATAATCAACTAATTAACCACCCAAAAGCAGTTCTAAAACATGGAAATCGAACAGGTAATTATCACCTTGAATGGTCATAGGAGAAAAGAAGATGAAGAACAGTAGGAATTAAGATTTTAAGAAAATCACTAAACAATAGAACACAAGAAAAGAAAAGAGAAGTTATTCACATAAACTCTGGTGCTTCTGCTTGAACTTTACAACATAGATCTAAAATTTTGATACTCAACTAGTAGGCATAATCCTTTTCTTTTCTCAGTAAACTGACAAAACTGTAATTACCCATCACAGAAATGGTTATCACATAAACCAGACACAAAACCCTCAACATTAGCATAAAAACTTTTCATTTCTTGCAAGCCAAAGTGGACCTTCATGAAAACACAATAGGAGAAAAGCAGCAGAGCAATCAAAGGAAAAGTGAAACGAAAGAAAGAGAGTGAAGAAGGAGAAAAAAAAAAGCAGCAGAAGAATGGGTTAAAATGCAGGGAGGAATTAGAAGAAAGTGCATAACCAAAAACAAATCTTTTTTTTTTTTGAGTGATTAGATGGGTGAAAAAGAGGAACTTACATAAGAAACCATAGTACAGTACGAAAAATCCGCAGGCTCCTTCCCTCACATGCTGTTTCTAGGCACCTAGTTGTGAGTATGAGGAGTATGAGCAACAACCAACAATAGAGGGTACCATGTTTTTTAGCATGAAGCAGTGTAAAAGGGTGAGTGAATAATTAAAAGGAGAGATAGATAAGATGACAGACAGAGAAAAAGAGAGAAAGAAAAAGAGTTATGTTATGGGAAAGCAAATAAGAGAGAGAGATAACATAAAGACATGAACCACGTCTTTTGTCGAATTTGAGGTTGTATTTGCCACTGCTTAACTTTAACTGATAAGGGCTAATTATCAGTAAGTGTGAACGTGTCTGTGTCTGTCCCTCTGTCTCTCTGAGATGTTAAAAATGACCAAACCAAACATCATAGACAAGAAAAGCAATCACTACTTTACCTGCCAAGACCCACCAGCTAGAACTCAACCAGACGCATGCTTCTGCACAAAACGTGAAACAACTAATAAAATCAAAATGTGGCTAATAATTTTAGCTATGTTTTATCTTCATAAATTCTCATCATGGTCCCACTCACTGTGCTAGAGCATGAATAATAAATATGCATCGGTTTTTTTCGTTTATAATTCAAATAAAATAGAATTTCCTTAATGGTCGTTTTGCGTCCACTACAAAAAAGAAAGTGGTCCCCTTCTGTTCATATTTAACGTTAGCTTTATGTCTTTTGGTGATATAAATTTTTTTCTATTATTATATCTGATTCAACTATAGAGGATATTTTTCTTTACCATTGATTGACCCAGCCACCTTTGTCATATTCATTCATATGGACTCCCATAACTTCCCCATCTTTTCCAACCTGCACATTGCATCATGCTCTTTCTTTCTCTTTCCTTTTCTTTTCTCCTCTTTTCTCATTAGCCACTAAAACACCCCCGCACTTATCATTACCACCGTTTTATTTGTTTATAAAACTATAACATAATGGAGATGAGCTTATTATAGTTTTTCCTTGCACTACTAACCTAACTCAAAGATACGACATAATGATAGTTAAGGATTCGTTCGTTTAGAAATAATATGGTTACTATTTATATCACTTCCAGTAATTTCACATCGAAGTCAATATCCTTTCTTCTTTTATATTTTAAGATGTTTTTTAAAGACAAAACCGTGACAGAACACACACTCCAAAATAGACAATGTCTGGGATACATGGTGATTGACAATAATTCTATCATTAGACTCCCTTAAGTCCTCCATTGAGATGATTTGTCATTCTCCTTAGACTTCTACGGGAAGACTTAGGTTCTTACTACACTTAATAGTCTCACATTACAGACTGTTTAAAAACTCCTTGTATCCTCTGAGGCTAAATTTTGAGTTGCAGATATAGTGAATTGTTTGACTCATATCTCATTAGTGTTAAATTTAAAACTTTGAGTTTGATCTATATGATCCATGAACCGGCCTCAATCAACCTTAAAACAAGTCTCCTTTTATTACTCCACCAAATAAATGACTTAAAAACGTCTCAACCTAGAAAGTGACCACATAAAGTGGATCAGGGTCAAGATCAATTCTTTCACAACAAAAATTCAATTAAATCCTATAAATACTTTTTAAAATTAAATGTTTCTTTAAAATATTTTACATTGCAAATTGATCAATTAATATTTTAAATCAATTTTAAACTAATTTGACTAAGCTCGATGTGTGCTTCACTTGACGTGAGTTCAACTTGATTCAACTCGACATGATTAGTCCAATTTCGGTTAGCTTAACATGGGTCTTACTTGACTCGGGTGCGTCCAACTTGACTCAACCCAAAGTGTATTTGACCAAATTTGTTTAAGATTTACCTAACTTGACTTGGTCTAAGGTGAGCCTAACTTTATTCCACCTGCTAGTTGTTTGATTTGACTTAACATAATACGGTTTTGACTCAACTCGGTCCAATGTGGGCTCAATTCAAATCAACACGTCTTGGACACAATCAACTTTGGCTTAACTTAGACCCTACCTTAACTTGTGTCCAACCTACCCAACATATTTGACCTAAGCCTGACCCAACCCCACCCATCTTGACCAGGAACTGACCCAAACAAACTTAGTCTCTTCCTAAACCAATCCAACTTGACTCGATATGAGTCATCTTAGTCTGAATTGACTTGCCTGAAAATAGATTAAGTATAACCTAATTTTGTTCAAACTAAGTTTGGATTAGAATTGAACAAATGTTTTTCATTTGCATAAAAAAATTAGGTAATTTTTTTCTTTGCATTAAATATATTTTGGGTTAAATATAATTTTGGTCCCTTCAGTGAAAATTTGAATTAACTTTTCCTCGGAACTTTAGATCAATTTAGTCATTCATTTTTAGAAATACATGGATTTAAACTTTTTAACCAAATTTTGTTAAGTTTATTTGATGTTTTAAACGTGTTTTCTCAATTAATATCAAAGAAAAAATGTGTCAAACCGTGTGAACAAACTCAAATATATCATGAAATGCGTTTGAAATGTCAAATAAATTTAATAAAATTTGGTTAAAATAACTAAATTCACGCATTTCTAAACTTAAAAGTCTAAATTAGGTTAAAGTTTAAAAAAAAGGAACTAATTTCAATTTTCATAAAAAGTTAAAGGATTAAAAACATATTTAACTCATATATTTTTCGTTTGCAAACTAAGATAAAAAATTATTTTTGGTTCCTAAACTAAATATAGACCTATTATGGGTCTCTGTTTTATGAAATTCAAGTAAAATGTTATCTCCAGCAAGCTACACATGGGAGTTTTTATCCTGCAACAAAAACAGAGTCTCATAATGAACTATAATATAACCTCCACATATCATTTATTGGGAATAATATTCCACATTTCTTTCATAGCAAAGGAAAGAAACAAAATAGAGATATATTTAGGTTAAGGATAAAACACAATTCTTTAAAATAACTGGAGATGAAAATTGTAATTAACCTTCTAATTTTGTATTTCTATTCTAATTAAAGGGTTCATAGTTACATCAGTTAAAACATTCAAAGTGTCTTATCTTCACCTTCATCGAAATCCTTCTTTATATTTATCTTTGTGACTCCTCGGATTCTCCTCCTGTTCAATGTTCATTAAATTTTTTCATTTAATTCATGTTTTTGTCATGTTTTAAATAATTACTAAGTTATGAACTTTAACCTCCTCTTTTACTGTCTCATACTTCTAATATAGTGATATCCAAATATTAAATCTAACAACTAAATCGGCCTTTTTGCACTCACCGGTACTGAACCTGATGTCAAGTCGGCTTTTGACCTCGTTGATATTAGGGTTAACACTATAATTTCCAAATGGATTTTAAACTATAACGAATGTACTAGAAGATAGGAGTGCCGTGGCTAGAAGACTTTTATTGTGTTTTATTCCTAAGAACTTTTCTTAGACGAGGATTTACCCTTATAAGCGTTCTAAACGCTGACCCACGTAGATAATCTCTGACCTGGACTAAATTGCTATATCTATTGAATTTCCCTCTCTAAATTGTTCCTTCTAAAAGACTTCTAGTATGTTTTGGATATGTGTTTCGTGACATGTGACTTCCGGATTTCCAAAACCCATATACATAGTTTCTGTGTTTTTTTAATTGATCTGAAAATCAACAAAAACGCAAGTACTATCAAACATTTACTTCCTTATATACCAAACAAAATAAAACAGCTCAAATAACTGATACGTTTTTCTGTTAATTGATATAAAGATCAAATCTAGAAGACTTGATTTGTGTTTGTTTATAATTATAAAAAAATATTTTTCTAAATAGAAGTTTTTATTGTTTAGGTATAAATAATCTATAACCATTTTTTTTTCTGCAAAAAATAATTCATTTACTGATAAACACTTTTAAAGTAACATCATTGTCTTTCCTAAATGTTACAATTGCAATGTTAATGCAATTAAATATATTTAGAAAAGTCAGCATTGTGATAGTCACATGTAAAGTAACTATCACCGATGAAGTCAATAGTATTGTCATGTGTCATTGTTATCTCACATGTGTTATATTCAATTCAGTCTTAATTTTTGTTAGTTTTATTCAATTTTCGTACATTTTTAGTTAACTTTAGTGGATTTAGTCCCAATTTTGTTCCTTTACCAAATTTGATTTTTATATAAATGTTATACATTGTTTTTATTAAAATTCACATTTATATTAAATATTTCTTTCATTATTTTTATACCAAACTTAACTATACTTTTGGAAGGAAATTATTAGATTTATGTTAGATTTTTGCTACATGTAAAACATAGGGTTAGAGTTAGTTTAAAATTATAAGAAAAACTCTTCATTCTTTTTAAAATTAAAAGGACAATTTTACGTTATTTTTTAAAAGTTAGAAGGAAAATTCTTCATTATTTTTAAAATGATAAGTAAAGTTCTTCATTAGTTTTAAAATTAGAAGGAAAGTTCTTCATTACTTTTAAAATTACAAGGGGAGTTCTTCATTATTTTTAAAATTAGTAAGAAAATTTTTCATTATTTTTAATATTAGTAGAAAAATTCTTCATTATTTTTAAACCAACTCTAAACTTATTTTTTACATGTGGTAAACATCAAACATAAACCTATAATTTCTTTCCAATAATATAGTTATGATTGGTTTAAAAATAATGAAAGAAATATTTAACGTAAATTTAAATTTTAATAAAAAATTTAATATAAAAATTAAAGTTGATCAATTTGGAGAGAGACAAAATTGAGACAGAATTGAACAAAATTAACAAAAAATTGGACTAAATTAAACAAAATTGGGACTAAATTGAACAAAATTAACGAAAATTGAGACTGAATAGAATAATATAAGGCATGTGACACTAACACGTAGCAATGACACTGACTTGACACGTGACAATGACACTGACTTGACACGTGACAATGACACTGACTTAATATGTGGCAGTAAAAAAATTCAAAAAGTTAAAAAAATTAAAAAATTTATGAAGTGACACACGACAATCACTTTTCACCTTCTGTTAACAATCTAAATGCTATCTTAAAAAAGGACCAAATTAACCACAATTTACAAAAACTATGACTTTTTTTTAACATTTTAAAAAAATGAGGCCCAAATTAAACAAAGTAGACGAAATTTGGGACAAATAATGTATTTAAGTTAAAGACTTTTTTCATCTGAACTTTCAAAGGAAGTAAGAAAAGCATATTGAAGATATTGAGAATATATTCAGATGAATATACATCAACGATCAAAATACACAACGTCATTATGAATACCAAGACCTAGATGAAAAGAAAGAGAATAAAAGTGAGAAAATAGAGAAATGGTGAAAGAATGGAGAACAACAAAAAATGTCAAATACTTAAAGAAGATTCAAAGGGAAAAGACATTATGAGCTTAGAGTCAAATCCAAATTGTTAAGTGATATTGAATTGAGTGATAAGCCATTGTAATATCCTTCACACTATACCCTATGATCTTTATTATACTCCCTTATTTGAGAGATTGTTATTTGTTATATCAATTGAGAGTTCCTGATTTTAGAGGGATATTGAGAAGGGTACCTGGAGAGGTTTATACTCGTTATAACTTGAAGAGGTTAATACTTGTTGTACTCTGAAAATGTTGATACTCATTATAATCTGAAGAGTTTGATACCCATTGTTACTTGGAGAGGTTGATACTCATACTAGTCAAAGGATTTGATTAGTGAAATATTTTAAGCAAGTTGTTTAAGAGATTGAACATGACTTCAACGTTTTGAGATGAACCCATATAGATATATATGTGTGCAATCTTTTTTCTCATGCTCTTATTTTGATTTGTTAATTACTATACAAAACATTTTAAAATATCTACAACTTTATTCATCCACATCTCTAGAACCACTTTGTACCAACAATAATTTCTTAAAATAGAAATTGTTGTATTAATAAATATGTTTTCAAATGAAGTTTTTACTTTGTGAATTTTAGGCCTACAAGAATAAAAGGACGATTTGAAATTAATAACAAGTTCTAACTTTACAAGAGAAGAAAATTATAATGTATGGTTGTCCTTATTTTGAGATTTTACTTTTATTCCTTTATTGCTTTCAAATAAATAAATAAATAAATATATATATA